>Ga0065711_1046520_pt1 | contig 12847 bp, 8 predicted proteins | sample Hoacrofraction12_FD_59098 | JGI IMG/M metagenome (GOLD analysis project Ga0065711, IMG submission 59098) | Hoatzin crop microbial communities from Cojedes, Venezuela - Epithelial fraction 12 v2 (version 2) | ecosystem: Host-associated > Birds > Digestive system > Esophagus > Crop | place...
TAAAGTCATATTTAACCTAACCCTTAGTGCAGCCCCCCATAGACAACCCCCCCCCCCCCTCAATTTCTGGCAAACCTCCGTGATCAGCACCAATAAAGCACCTGAACCTGATATTCTTCATCAAAGACCAGGCATGGTCCCTTTGCCCTAGTATCTGATGCCCAGCACTGCCACAATCAGTACCAGCCTGGTCACCAGTTCCAGGCTACAGTTTGAGGAGATTAAGTGGTCATTTTTAGCAGGGCTTGTTGAGATAGGACAAGGGGCAATGGTTTTAAACTAAAAGAGGGGAGATGTAGATTAGATACAAGGAAGAAATTTTTTACAGTGAGGGTGGAGAAATGCTGGAACGGATTGCCCAGAGAGGTAGTGGAGGCCCCATCCCTGTAAACATTCAAGGCCAGGTTGGATGGGGCTCTGAGTAAACTGATCTAGCTGAAGATGTCCCTGCTCATTGCAGGGGGATTGGGCTAGATGACCTTTGAAAGTACCTTCCAACCCAAACTGCTCTATGATTCTGTGATTTCTGATCTAAGGTTTGAGTGGGACTTGCAGGATCTCCTCGTGGGATATAGGTGCTCAAGTCCCATGCCAAGGACCTGCTTCCTCTATCAGCTGGGGAGACAGCGCAGGGGAAGTACCACCAAGCACCACATGGGTATTCTGGGACACATGGTTGTTTGAAGGTTGTCCATCCCCACCGCCACAGTGGGCAGGCTCCCTGCCACCCCCAGTCTTGCAGACCTGGATCCTCATGGCGTTTCGCTGGGTGTTTCAGATGAGCTCAATGCCCAGCCTTACATCCCACACCTGCACATTTTTTCACCACTTCCAACCCAGTGGCTCTCAGCAGCTTTGGAGCTGGTTAATCAGTTTGGCTGAATAGTTTGATATTTAACTTGTTTCCGCAGCCAGGTGGAGGTGGGAGAGGCGACCCAAAAAGGTCTCGCCCTGTTTCAGCCAGGAAAATCATGTCCTGTTCTTTTGGCAGGAAGACAACTTGGCAACAAACACCTTGCATCTTGTTGCACACTGGAAATATCTGCTCCTCACCTGGGCTGGTGTCTCCTCCTCTGACCCCTGCGATGATGGGCTAAAAACTGGCACAGTCCCACCGACACAGCATCAGATCGTTGCACATCACTGCCTGGGCTGTTGGCAATTTTAATGGGTGGCCCGCACAGTGCTCATAACTTAAGCACAACCTGCCTTGTGCCTGGAATTGGGCTTGCTCCTTCTCATCCCAGCCATGGCTTTGGGTTTGTGCCTGCCTGCGTGTGCGGTTGCACGTCCCCATCACAAATGGTTTAATGAATCTGAGCAAACAAGGACAAAAACATGGAGCCGTACTGATTTTATGTCACTGCCAGATTTTGCACTCAGCTGGGGTAGCGGGAGCCAGGGAGATAAAATAAGCTCATTTTGTCAATGTCAGTGGGGTTTAAAATTCAAGACAAATTAATTGCATCTATATTTTTTGATCGGTGAAGGCAATTTTGTTCAGCATTTGTTAAAGATGCCACTTAAGGAGGAATTTCTGAACTGCAGAAGTTAATAACTTTAAAACTGCTACTCAGGCTCCTTGCAAATGGAGATTTGTGCTGCAAATCTCTTTGAGACTCATAATTCAATCCTATTTAGAAGCAAATTTCTTAGATTTAGAGAAATGAATATTTAAATACTACCAGCTGAAACATTTGCAATTTCGAGATCATTTCAAAGCCAGAAGAGTTGATAGCATTCTACTACTCTGCAATGCTTTAGCATCTCAATTGATCTGAACTGTAGCTGAATGGTAAGCAGCTTAAACAGCTATAAAGGGTTAGAGCAGTTTGAAGGGTTAGGGTAGTTTAAGCAGAATATCATGTTTTCAGGGCTTTGGTTAAAGACATGGGAGTTCACAGACTGTCAAGCCGAGGAACTCCAGATAAAGGACCTGACAAGCATCGTTAGAAAAACTCTCTGAAGCACTCGGCATGTTCTCTGCTTTCAAACCTTGTCTGTTTTATTCTTTCTGAGAAGAAAAAAGAAAAAGAAAACGAAACAAGCAGGTTGAACATTGACACAAAATGCAGAATGAAGGCAAAATATTTAGGAAACCCTGTGAAGGTGGGTTTTCTCTGACAAGAGGCTTGTTGCTGCTCCCTGTGTTTGGCATACATTTTTCTTCAGTACAAACCACTTCAAAACACAGTAACACTCTGAAAAGTGGCAACGAAAAAAACACATGAGCTATGAGGTGCTCATGTTTAGCCCCTTCAATGTCAGACACATGCAAATTAAAAATTAAAAGATGGAGCTTTTAAAACTTCTTTTGCGAGCCCAAGCCAGTTCCGCACAAGCATTTGGCCAGGAAGATTGTTTTGGACAAGAAAGAAGGCAAGGGGAGAAGGAGGCCTTTTTTTGTAAGATATGTTTGTGCCAATCCTACCCATAGAAAAAAAAGCCTTTGTGTACAGTTATAATTTATTCCTCTTGACTAAAAGCCATACATATTCCAGTATAGCTGCTCCATCTGTGCTGTTAATACTGGACTGTGCAAAAAACATTTCAGGATTTATTGGGTTCAAGAGGCAGCTGAGAAAGAGGGAAGACTCCTTAGCTTGGTATAACGCAGACGTATGAATGCGTGGGATCTGTTTCCAGGTGTTTCTCCAGCTGGACTGCCATAAGGACAGCATCTGTGCTGGCACAAGACACCCATGCCTGCACTACAAAAGCAAAGTGAGCAATCATAGAATCATTAAGGTTGGAAAAGACCTCTAAGACCATCAAGTCCAACCATTACCCCAACATCCCCATGCCTGCTGAACCATGTCCCGAAGTGCCACATCTACACGTTTTTTGACCCCTCCAGGGATGGGGACCCCACCACCTCCCTGGGCAGCCTGTACCTATGCCTGACCACTCTTTCAGTAAAGAATTTTTTCCTAATACTCAATCTAAACGCCCCCTGATGCAACTTGAGGCCATTAACAATTAAATAGTGCAACCAAGATGAGCCTGCAAATGCTCTGCCCAGGGCTATCTCTGCTGCAGCTTCTCTGCATCAGTCGAAGGGGTTATAAGAATGGGACAGGACTGCTGTCCAGGTCACCCACATGTCCCTGTCACCAACTGTCCTGTCCCTGACACTCACCAGAAGCAGACATCTGGAAAAGGCATAATAACGGGTAAGATGTTACCTCTGCAAGCCCTCCTGCCTCTGACCATTGGCAGCCTGGGGAGTGCCTGCAGCAGCTGAGGGCTCTGCGTGTTGGCTGACCCTCCGTGGGTTTCTCTCCCATGACCACCCAGGCTCCTCCAGGGAGAGCAGGACCAGCCTTTGCCACCCAATGCTTCCTTGCCAGACTTTGTACCAAACACTGGCCGATTTGTCTGTTTTGAGCCTGGCAACCTCAGCTGATGCTCTTCTCCAGCTATTTATTTATTTTTAATTTTGCTTTTCATTAGATGAAGAGTGAACAGCCTGTCCTCTCCCAGTTTCATAAGCCTTGCCATGTTTCCCCTCCAGCCATCTCTTTTCAAAGACAAGGAGCCCTGGCCTACTGATTTCGGGAGCTGTTTGATCTTCCCTGAGTCCATTCTCTGAAATTCTCCTCTTCTGCCCGTGGTGAGCTGTGATGCCAGATGAGGCAGGATCACGTCCACACCAGGATTATATCCTGACAGCACTATTGCTGCAGAAGAAACTGCCAGCCTAGACCAAATGTGCTCTTTGAGTTATTTCCAGAGATTTCAGCAGGGATGGGATATCTAGCACTGACTTGGAATCCAGGCAGTCTCTCACGTGGAAAAAACTCAGGTGCCGTGTAATGAGATCTGACAGAAACGTAGCAGTAAATGGTTTAATTACCCAGCTTATTTCAGTGTTGGTGCCAGGATGGACGCAGAGGTGCTGGGTCCCTCCAGTTGACAACAGCATCCTCCTATGGCCCGGCAGCGAGCCTGAGGCGAGCATGGGGCTTGTGGCCTCGCATCTCACCACAGATATATATAGAGTTGAATGGTACTGTATAGGGTGAGTATACTAATAGTATAGCTGGTATGTATGTATAGCTGTATGTATATATACACTGCAGTATTCCATATCTGAGGCCACCAGCAGTCTCATTTCTCCTTCAGTCACCTCCCTCAGCCCCATTTCCCAACTCCTTACCCCCAAATTGCTCCTATGTCATTCCATCTTGTCTCTATACCCTCTTAAAAAAGTTTTTTTCAGCTGGGAGCCAGCAACACCCGCTCTGTCCATGAGTATGATATTCCCGCAAGTTTTTACTTTCCCATTTCCTTTGGAGACATGTGGAAAGGACCTGTTTTTCAGAGCAGACACTCAGCATTTCCCAGGAACTGGGTCTTTTCAACATGCAGCAATATATGTGTTGACCCCCAAAGCACCCAGCCCTCACTTTAACACTTGCTGTCCTGCGGCTCATTTCTCCATCACTTTGGGGTGATGGAGCATCAGGATACTCTGATCTGTCAGGATTTTTGCCCGCCCTGAAGCTGACAAGTGGCAGATCCCCTTCTTTCCTAAAGCATTTGGCAAGGAAACTGCTTGTCTATCGTACTGAAAAGGAGAGTAACGTCTGCATCGGCGGCGTTAGGACTTTCCTGCATCGCCCAGGATTTCTGGGCTGAGAACCAGTTCCCGGGACAAGCCACTGAAAAATTTCCCACCTGACGTAAGGCACCAGCCGATTTCATCATCCCGAAAGCTTTCCAGGAAGCCCTGAGTCAGGAGTTCATGTTCCCCTTCTCTCACCCAGATCGGCGCCCTGACCTCTGCAGCAGCGGTCAGGCTTGGCGACCGGAGACGTCATCACAGAAATGGACTGGAAAACGCACGATCTGCGGGGGAATTCCTTACCATGGGTCTTTCCGTTGCAGTTTTGCAAGCAGATCACCTCCAGCTTGGCTGGAGCTCTTCCCAGTGTCTTTTTGAAGGGTTTTCGCCCTCTGGAGGCTAACATTTGGAAAGCAAATGCAAGAGAAAATGAAAAAAATAAACAGGAAAAAAAAAAAGCTCAGATCTTACATTTGCTGAAATGCAGCCCCCATGAGAATAAACCTGCAAAAAGCTGGTGAGCTTCAAAGTACTTCTGCTGAATAGCGGATCATGGGCAAGCACGAGTCTTGCATGGCATGGAAAACCTCTGTGGGACCCAGAGGAATTGCGCTCAGCCTCGGCATTCCTATTCTTGCTGCAACAGCACTGAAAAACGCTTGGATGATGTTGAATCATCCTGCCTTGCCAGATAAGACCTGCTGACCTTGGTCGTTTTACAATGATTTTATTCTCTTTTTTTCCTTCCCCCATCTTTGCCATAGGTTGTGCATTATAAAGGACTAATGGAAATTAATACGCACACAACATTTCTAAATTTTCAAAATTAAATGTTTGGATATCCTTTGAAATTTCCTTAGTTTGTCCTCATCAGACACAGGTCCATTCATTTGCCTGCAGTTAGAACCAGGGGAGAAAAACAGTAGATTTTTCTCCTTGATGCAAAAAACTGGGGGAAAAAGGGTGACACTGAAAACCTGAGCTCAGGTTTGGTTTGTGCTGGGCTTGGTCTAGCAGCATCTACATATCTGTCTTATTTCATTTTCAGATGTTTTCTTCCTTGAGTTGGTCCCTGTTCCCTGGAGACCCTGATAGCCTGTGAGGTCCTCCCGTTCCTCTGGATTTTTCTTGCCAGCTTATAGTTCGTCCTCTGTCAAGCTAACACACAGCTCAGCCTCATGAGTCTTTGGAAGAACACAAAAAGTGCTATGCATGCAGGCATGATGCCAAGAACATACCCGACGAAGGCCATTTTCCAGGCGTGGGTGAGGTGATTCAGTGAGCTGGAGGCAGAGATGCAGAACGTCCCCTCCTGACCAGTGCTCCCACGCAGGACATCCTGTATTTTGTGTTTGCTTTCTTCCAGCCAGGCCAGGTCCTTTCATGTCTGCCAGATTGACAGCCTGAAGCCAGACATGTGGAAGATAGCTAGTACCCAGCTCCCACCAGTAGCATAAACACCCCTAGGTGCTGACAAAGGTTAGGAGCCTATATAGGAATGATCATATTAAACATGTTTGTGGACCTGGATCTTGTTTCCAGAACACAGGGCACATAACAGATTGAGAGTCACCAAGGGTAGTTAGATTTCCATAGCTTCAGAAGGACTCACCCTCTGCTTCTTATATCTACTGTCCATTCACCGGTAAGAAAGAGTTGCCCACCTGCAATCTATATACCTCAAAAGCTCAAAAAATTCCCATATTCCACCGGAATGTTGCAGGTCTACATGGCTGGAAGAGAAGATGTGCAACACCACGAAGAACTGAAATGCCCCACTCTTACCCTGTCCAGCTTCAAGTCCAGTGTCAACAAGATGCCCACCTCCACCTCTGCAGCCTTCAACACTTCTACATAGGGTCAGCTCCATCCCACAGGGCTGCTGAAGCAAAAGCCACAAGCCTTTTCCAAGCGGAATACCAGAGATTGTGGGAAAGCTAAGCCCGAGCAGGAGAGGGATGATAAGGAAAACCTACATGGGATTGGCCACATTCATGGTCCTTGGCCTTGAGAAGTGATGAAAGTTTACTCAGTGCCACTAGTCTAGTCCTACCGACTAGGGCTGGGTTGGCCTTTAGCTTCTCTGCAGGCTAGTTTGACTTCCCATCCTTGAGCTTGTCAAGGTCCCACTCTGCTGCCTGTACAGGGTCACTCAGTCTTCCACAGGCTGCTCTAGGCCAATAGCTCATCAGCTGTCCAGGCCCACCACCAGCCACCATGGTTTCTCCGTACCACCACCAGCAAGCCTGTGCAGGGCTCAGCTCAACAAGCTTTGCTGTTTCTTGGTCCCCTAGCACCTGAACACACAGCCGTGAGTTCAGCACCCTGCGTCTTCATACAGGACTTAAGAAGATGTCTGTTTACCTCAGAGAGTGACTCTTCCCACACTTGGATAGGTCTAAACTTGGGAAAAGTTTAGAAAATGAAACAAAAGTAAAATTTAAAACAAAACAAAACAAAAAAACCCCCACCAATTCACTTGCAGGTCCCTCTATGTCAATAAGAAGCAAGATTATTTCCCTACTGGGGAACTTCAGGGGAATGCAGCCATTGTAGCTGGTGGCAGTGTCAGGTAGCTCCTCCATGGGACCTCTTTTGGTTTTTAAGCAACTGTTTGGTCTGAGGATGTGTGCTTCTTAGTTGGGTTTGCTCTCAGCAATTCCCAGTACAAGAATTGTGGGAATGCATGTGGGAGTAGGGACCTGGAGGTGGAAGCAGGTTGCTCTGTCGCAGTTCCCATTTTAGGGGTTTTGGGGACAATTTTGACAGGATGGCTCCCTGGGCATGGCACTGGTTGTGGGTGAGGGCTGAGAAAAAATCTTTTCCCCTTTATTTTTGGGGATATTATATAGTGTCAATGAACCAAGTTACATTTTAGCAAAAGATGAGAACCTGTCACCGGACAGCAGAGGGACTAAGCTGGGACAGCAGACACGTCACGAAACCCCCAGCAGTTCTGGGTAGTGCTAGAGTAGGGAGCAGGGCAACGTCAGTTAAACCTAACTATTGCAACACCTGTGCAGCCCCGCTCCTCCTAATGCGAGCAATACCATCCCCAAGCCCCGTAGGCAGTAAATTACTTAATAATTTAATACTGTGCTCTGCAATAGAGGTAAATACGTTTTGATGGAGGAGTGGAGGTAAATGCGTTTCGGTGGTGGAGTACCTGTGACGTGTACTGAAGTTATCAAATCGAAGCTGAAGCCAGAAGGGCACTTTCATGGCGTGCGGAGAGTGGGGTACAGTGACAGCGATGGGATCATTACTGCAGGTTGGGGTCGGCTTTGTCAGCGCTTCACAGGGAACCCAGGAAGGCGCCAGCGATGTTTTCAATTCTGTCTGCGGGGCTGGGGTTTGTACAGCTGAACGAGTTTTAATGTGATGTTTTTCAGGGCAGTAGATGTGGAAGCCCAAAGTGCCACTATTACAAAACTCCAGTCCAAGCAGAGGCACTTTTTAAATAAGCAATAAAGATGCAAGAGCACATCAGTACCAAACTGCAATTCCGCTGAAAGATCACAAAGCCATGACCAGGCACAACCCAATTTTTTATGCATGTTAAGGTAATTGGAAAGTTGCCATGTACTTGTTCCTCATCTTATTAAAGGACCTGCTGCTATGAGGACATGTGGGGTCATTTTTTTGATGTTGCTAGCACCCTGCACATTTTCTTGGCTGGGTTTCACAGTCTGCCAGTAAACAGTTACCTGCTTTTTTACTGGAAAAGCAAGGATTTTAGACTGTCTTCAAAAGGTGATTTAATCTTCTTACACATCATTTTGCACTTGGATAAGCAGCTCAGCAGCCAAGGCTTGAACTGACAATAGGGTCTGCCATCGCCTCGCCTTCCCCTCGGCCAGCACTGGTATGCAGGAACAAGGAAACCACCGAGTGCACACACACCGCTGAGTCTCTGCAGCTTTTTCATGTTTCCTCATGCCTGATGTGCACATGCCATACTAGCAAAATGTGAAAATTTGACTCAGCTTGGCCCACGCTGAACATCAGTTGGAGCCCTAGCAAGTAAACAAACCCATCAGTCATTCTCCAGCCGAGCTGCCAAGAGGCTCTTCAATACCTGGGCAGAATTCAATGGGTTCCATGCTGCCAGGCTGCGTCCGCAGCCCACTGCTAATAAGGAAAAATCATCGCAGTTGAGCTCTCCCTTAGTTCATCTCAGCGTACATGAAGAGCTAATCCTTCAGACTACTTCTCAGCTGGCCCAGCCACGGCAGAAGGAAAGGGAAGGTCATCTTTGAAAAAGCAGCACAACTTTGCCTTGCTCAGCCTGTGGTCGCTCACGAGGCAGAATTGCACTGACTGACCCTGACCCCAACGGGTTACACCAGCAGCACAGACATGCCATGTGACGTCCAACACATTTCAGGAAGAAGCCAATGCTTCCACCTAGTTCCAAAACCCAAGTTCTGCCTTGCTCGTGCTGAGCATTGCGTTGTGGATGGTCGAGTCATCACCCACTGGGTAAGCATCTCTGAAGTCAAGCATGGCTTGTGAGTTAATAGCTCAAAATCTGGCCTTTCTCAGCTGAGCAGCTCCTTGCCTATGCGAGAATAAGAGGAATCAGGTCTGTGTAAGAAGGGAAATCCAGAACCAGGAGGATAAAATGATGTTTCTCCCCATTTCTAAGCTGGCTCTGAGCCATTACTACTTTCCATCCCTACGTGCCCGCTGTGAAAGCTGAGTGAAGGCAGCTGCCTTCGCCTCCACTGGGGCGTGACAGTTAACCCAGCTGCCGTCACCCCTGGGCTGGGACCTGTGAAAGTCAATACAGCTGGGCAAATGGGGCTTTTGTGAAGGTTTTACCCACACCTGCCTTCCTGCATAGCGTCTGCACAGCACATGTGTGCTGTTTGCCTGTCCGATGAACGGGGCATAACACCACTTGCAGCAGGAACAGGGACAGGAGGAAAATGGGATAAGGAGGGTAGAAAGGCTGATGGTGAGGAAAAGAAAAATATGAAAGAAACTGTGAAATACAGGAGAAATAAAAGAGCATGTCTGTAGAAAGCTACAGCAGAGCTCCGCAAGACTATGGTACATCTTCCTCTGGGTTCATTTACCACTAATAGGATTTATGAGAAGAATTTGTCACACTCTTAGGAGTATATAGAAAAATGAAAAAATAATCTGGAAAGAATCTTACATCATATACACATCTATGCTTCCTAATGAACACTTCATGCTTATTAAGAGTAGAGAAAGTAAAAGGAGCCAGCTGGAATTCGAGCAGGGTCCTGTTTGAGATGAAGCCCCTGAGGTGTGTAAGGACCCGTAGTCCTTGGCTCACACAGGCAGTTAGGCCTGTATGAGATGCCCTGAGCATCTGGCCTGGCCTTCAGCCACTACTCAGTGGCTGTTGATGTCCCACATATTGCACCTGGAGCCCATATCTATGTCTCCAATGCCCATGGGCACCTCAAGGATGCTTTGGGCCATCACCAAAGCTAAGCAACGGAGCTTCCATGGGCTTTTTGGTAAAGGTGCTGCAAATTATGGGTCAGGCTCAAGGGCAAGAAAGGTCACATCCAGTTGCACTGGATGCCACAACCCGAATGGACCGGAATCCTCCACTGTAGAAGGGTCAGTTCAAAATGGCTGCTGGGGACTCAGGAAATGCTCGCCCTTGCTTGGGGAGAGAAATGCCAGGCAATGACCTACCTGAAAGCAAATGTGCCACCAGCGTCAGGAATGGGGACACTGAGGCAATTTCTGTTGCACCCCTGACTCCCCCACAGCTTCTTGAGGTGTTCTTAATTTCTTCTGGGCTTTAGGAGTCCTAAATGCAAACCAAGAAATAAAACCACCCTGAGCAAAACCACCCTGATAATTCTCAGCTTTCAACACAAGGTGGCAGGCCGTCCCCAGGATGGGGAGAAGCCAAGGAAGTCGAAGTGGCCAGAAGTGGTCCTTTGTCACCGCAGAAAGGAAAATACTCTCTTTCTTGTCACCTCTTAGAGAAGGGAGGAAGGGCGCAAGGTTTCTGTGGGACTTGTGGTGACTTAGGGAGAGCTGTACGTGGTGAATGCAGGCTCATTGCTGTGAAAATCTTCCTCTGAGCCTGAGCTCTCATCCAAAACAACCTACCAGCCTGGGAGGAAGGTGACTGAGGGGTGCCTGCAGTCTGGTTGTGGTGGCAGTGGGATGCTGCTGTGGATGCTTCTCTCTTGCCTGGAAATTAGGTACTGGTAGCACCCTCAGCACATCACCTTTAGTGGTTTGGCTACCAGGACTTGGGACAAGACTGGAGATGGCACAGTTGAGGGCTGTTTCCCATGCTTTGGACCTACCTTGCCCATGTGGACTCGTCTGGTGACCACTGAGTTGTGTCTAAGCCTGGTTACCTTCACCAGGCCTGACCCTGACTCTGACTCTGACCATGACCTGCAGGCCAGCTTCGCAGCTTGACCTTGGACCTGCCTCATCACCCCAGCTTGCCTGAAGACCTATACTCTCGATTGAACCTGGCCACCATCTCCAAGCCTGCAGCAAACCTGAACCAGCCATTTTTGACAGGGAAGAAGTGAGAGCTAGGGAGAGGGGTTTGAAGGCCAGCTGCCCAGGATTACTTCAGGGGTTCACATCCCTACGGGGATAGAGGGCTGCCCAGGGCATCTCCCTGCTCCCCACGATCCACTGATGGAGGAACACAGCACCCACACGGAGCACAGAGCTTCCAGCGGAGCAGGAGTTTCCCAAGGCCAATGAGGCTCCTTGCCCTGAAGTTTATTCACGGGGCAATTTACGCTACATTGCAAAGAGTGACTAAGCGTGGTGGGACTGTGGAAAGAGCAGTCTAATCCACCGAGTCTCACACCTACAGTAGCTGCTGGCGCTACGTGACTGGGGTGCTACCTTTGATGCTGGTGTCGGAGCCTGAACACACCGCACTAATGGCTTGATGCTCTGCCTTCCCCTCGCCCAGCTGCGAGCATCCCCAGTTCATTAAGCCAATTTGCATACAGCTCTACATGAAGTCATTAAGAAGTGCCAGATGCAAGAGTGAAACTGGATGGAAGTTTCGCTGGTGGGAACAATCAAAGGAAATCCCAGTGCTTGAGCTCCAGTTTACCTAAACAGAGGGGAATTCAATTAAGGGCTGATTTGATTTGGTAGCTCAGAGAAAAGCCAGCTGACTGGGTGTTGGACATATTTTTGGCTCTGAATCACCCAGAAATGCCACGGATTGTTTTAAGCAGACTGGAACAAACATGCTGGACCAAGCCCACCTCTGGCTGCCAGCTGGGGGGTCAGGGTGGGCAGCAGAGGAGGCAGAATTACCCCTCACTGATGGAGAGCTGATGTGTAACTGCTCGTGGGGGTTGTCTTCTACACAAACCCCTCTCTGGGAGGAGACACTGCAGGTATTGACTGTGCTGGATCTGTCCTTCCCTCCCGTGCATCTTACTCATGCCCGCCAGCCACCGCACTCCGCTACATCATTAATCCTCAGAGACCTGCACAGGTCAGTGCACAAGAAATGCACCTGCTCGCTTCAAAAGCTTTTGATCTTGCAGTTGCCTCCCTGGGGACACAGAGATAAGGGCAGTAACCAGTTATGGTCAAGCTTTGAAGAGTGATTAGGTATCCTGTGTTTCTCATTATCTTCCTGTTATCAATTTATTTTCTTCCTTTGAAAAAACTGCTGTTTGCTAAATCAGCCTTTTCATCCTTTGCCAACGCACCGGATGAGCAGTGCCCAGTTTGGTTTACTTCTCCCAGGTTCCTGGCTGGGGGGACTCAAGATCATTGAAACATAGAATCATAAGTTGGAAAAGACCTCTAAGATCATGAAGTCCAACCATCCACCCAACACCACCATGCCTACTAAATCATATCCTGAAGTGAATAGGTGGTTTCTTAGTGATCCCACATTTAAGCCCATCTCCAGTGGGTACCATTAAATCCTATTAACTGCTGGTTATCCTAAAGCCTGGAGGATCTGCCCTCCCAGTGAGTGCTCAGGGAAGTTTAGCTCTTGTGTGCAAGCAGCTGCTGCATTAATAAAATTAATGAGAACTTTGCTCCCTAAACACACAGAATCACAGAATCACAGAATGGTAGGGGTTGAAAGGGACCTCTGTGGGTCATCTAGTCCAACCCCCCTGCCGAAGCAGGGTCACCCAGAGCAGGTTGCACAGGACCGCATCCAGACGGGTCTTGAATATCTCCAGAGAAGGAGACTCCACAACCTCCCTGGGCAGCCTGTTCCAGTGCTCCGTCACCCTCAGAGGGAAGAAGTTCTTCCTCATGTTTAGACGG
>Ga0065711_1046521_pt1 | contig 12846 bp, 6 predicted proteins | sample Hoacrofraction12_FD_59098 | JGI IMG/M metagenome (GOLD analysis project Ga0065711, IMG submission 59098) | Hoatzin crop microbial communities from Cojedes, Venezuela - Epithelial fraction 12 v2 (version 2) | ecosystem: Host-associated > Birds > Digestive system > Esophagus > Crop | place...
GACAAGGTCCTCTACAGCCTGCTGTAGGTGACCCTGCTTCGGCAGGAGGGTTGGACTAGATGACCCACAGAGGTCCCTTCCAACCCCTACTATTCTGTGATTCTGTGATTCTGTGTGAAACTGGGCCTCAACGCCACGTTAATGGGTAGGTGTACAGCACCGCCCGGCAGCAGAAACCGCACGAGCAAACAAAGGGCAGCTCTGATCATTAACTTCAGGAGTCTGATTTTCATAAAAACTAAACCATATTAAAAAACTATCTCGTCCAAGTTCCACGCGGGCAGTCATATTTGTAACCGTGCACAAAACTCTCTATAAAGGGTTTTCAAAGACCTGTGTGAAATAAAGTCAGGGTCACCGATTGTGCTCTTTGCAGATGGTGCATACCAAACCTTACCTTCTGTATTTTTGCTACACACCTACCAGATGAAATACCACAAATGGAGGGGTCCCTCTGCTGAAGAGCCCCCCGGGAGCCTTGCTCTGCCACCGACAGCAGCTCTTTTCTGCAGCTGTTGTCTCTTTTCAGAGAAGGCACTCTCATTATTTTTTTAAAGAATATCTGATTACAATGAGGAGAAACCTACTAGTTTTTCACATGATATTTGCTTAGCAGGTGAAATTGTGAGCGCCACACTTTGGCAGTGAATATCTACATTCTTCCCCAACCATCGCACGTAAGATGAAAAGTAAGGTGTGAGGGAGCTGTGAAACAAGCCCTCGAGACAGAAGAGCTCTAAGGAAGCCCTCCAGCAGCACGTACCCTCACACCAGTGAAGCTGGGGGGGTTTGCCAGAGGCACAACCCCAGCACCCAGCCAGCCACCAGCAGCCCAGCAGCGGAGGAAGAGCGGGGCTCACGCTCAGCGGCTGAGCGAGGCCGTCACGCTGCTCCCTGCTAATCATTCGTTTTCACAACAGGATGAAGTAAAACTTTTCTCACACTGCCGCCTATTAAGCCACTAAACTCGTGTGCTAAACGAACCAGCTAACTGATTACCCTGCCAAGAACATGTATTAATTCCAGCCATACACCGCGTCCGCAAGGTCACTTCTGCCCCATGCTGCCACGCCGCCAGCTGCCAGCAGTGCCCGGTGACAGCAGGCAGGTAACACGCCTCGGGGACCCGCAGCAGGGCCTCCGCACTGCACCCCGAGGCCAGCTCAGCACCACCTTCCTCGGCTTCCCCTGAGAAGTCAGGATACTCACCTTTATCGCTTCGTGAACTCCATACTCAGACCAAGCTGTTTCATCCCTCAGCTAATATTTTGTAACACTTGAAAGAGTTACTTATTTTTATTGACATATAAACAGTACAATAAACCAGAGATGAGTTTCACTTTTGGTCAGAATACCCTAATCCAACACAGAATGCATGAGATATTAAAATGTTTAGTAACATGATACTTCCATAAATCTAGAATTTATTTTCATAAATCTGGAAACTCTATATAGCAGAACTAAAATGACTGTTGGATCATCTATAGCTAAGTCTTTTAGCATCAAAGCATAGATACCTGCTGTGAACAAGGGAAGCGTATGATATACATTAACTTTAGGCACCATTATATTTTTTGTGAAGCGGAAATCCAGTACTTTAGACACAGATGCCTTAGTGAAGCAGTCAGAGGCAGAGGCAATGTTTTTTTTCTTTTTGGTTGACTCTCTACTGTGCCCTAGGCAGGAGAATAAGACATCATATTATTATGCCACTGGACAGACGTACAGCATACGCCTGGTCCCCTGAGCTCTGCGAGGATATGGCAGAAGGCAGTCTTTTATAGCTAAGGCAGAGAGAGGTCACAGATTACGAAAACAAAGGGGTAGGTGGCCTGTCCTACCCCAGCCCCCAGGCCAGCCGGCCGCTGCCTCTGCAGCCGCCGACACCAGCACCCGGGGTGCAGTTCCGAGTCCAGCTGCCTCCAGTACAGAGCCAGGGGCAGACACGCCTGGAGGAGGGGTATTTCTCTTCTGAGCTGCCAGGTTCACCACAAAGCTCAGCTCCTTCCCCTTCTCACCTTCCTCACTGGCGTCAACCACCGGGGAATGATCTTTCCTCACCCTGGTGCTTTGGGGACCTCAGTGGGCATGTAAACAAAGAAAAAGGCCCTCTTGGGAACATCTTCCTCATGCAGGTGTTTCCCTTGCCTGAGGGACCGAGACAATTGTAACTTGTAAGTTTTGCATTATTTTAGGTTCTAAAACCTGATTACTGTGGAAAAAACACAGTGTTTCCCCATCTCTCTCAAGTACATCAGCACTGCTGCTGGCTTCTTGCCTTCCTATTACAGCAATATCCTGCAGACACCAACCAATACTTGAGAAGCGGTCACGATCGTGGCTCTGTGCATCTGTTTCAGGACCTCACAAAACTATCACTGTCCTAGTGCCCAAATAGTTCATAACAGTTTGTACACTCATCCTCTGAGCACCCCTGTGAGGTAAGGGACACACCACTGCACTCTGCCGATCCCTCGCACTGGGCCGGCTGCCGTTGTTCACCTATTACATTTTCCAACAAATCCTCACACTGCCCCTGATGCAAACAACAGCAATGCTCTCTTACAGCCTTCTTAAAATCCCTAAAACTCTACTCTTCCATGATGCCAGCAGATACAAGATAACTGTTTGTACGCCAAGTCCCTTCTCTTGTCCTATGTTTAGATCACAAACGCTCTGGGCAGTTTAGCCTGTGCTTATGCAGCACGCAGGAAAATGGGCTCACGGTCCGTTAGGGAAATTTCTAGGTTCTATAAACAATGATAATGAAATGATGGTAAATTAAAACGTAAAGCAAACAAATCATACATGCAAAGCTCTATAGGTAGTAGGAGAAGTGGTCTGTGAGAAAAAAGGAATTCATAAACTATCCACCAGTGCCACAGCTTATGTCTAGGTCTAGGATGTTTCAGTTCTTTTCCAAGCATTTCAAGAAAGTGACCTTTTAGCTAGGAAAAGAAGTGTTCTGTGGGACAATTACAAACGTGATAAAGAATGGGAAAAATCTCACCCACTGTGTGTGTGGAAAACAGCTCGAATGGCAGGTACGACTACACAGAACAGGAACAGAGAGGCGAATGGAGCCCAGTCTTCTGGCTATCATCAGTTTAAGGGATGGCTGATGCTATCGTTAGGGAGACAAAAATGGGCTGACTTGAGCACAGGCTGCTGTCATCAGTGATTAAACAAAAAATCTGTTTTACACCATAGTCATAAAATCAGTGGTACGTAGTTTTTTAGCTCTGATTCTGTCTACTCAAACAATGACATATGTATATATGCATTGTTCCTTACAACAATTTGTTTGATCTTTTTGGTTTATGGCAGGAAGAAACTATTAGAAGCCACAGGAAACATTTCTTCCTTTTAAATGGTTAGAAATCGCTACAGCTCACATCTGCATAGCAGACACGTAACTCAGCTGTTACTCTGCGCGGGCAGTTAGCTCAGTTTCTGTAACGTTATTAACGGACCCTGCAGAGAGCACCTGACATATTTCAAAGCCCACTGCATCAACTCAGTGAGCCAAAATGAAAACACTTTGTTTATCGGGGCATAACAGCCACACCTGTGATGAATTCTTTGGCTCCCTTGTGGAAACAAACAAACGTCATCACCTAGCTACACAGCAAAGCTACACATTCTTCAGCTCTGTTTTCCAGGAATTTAAAAATTATTATTAGTTTGTGGTAGTACAGACTAGGTATTCGCTCAGTGTTCCCAGAGGAAAAAAGGAAAACACCATTTCTGCTGCAACAATCTAATGATCAATAATAGACTATATATTTAAGATATATAAAACAGGAGACTATCAAACAATCTAATAATGGTCTGGATTTTAAAGAGATATGATGAAACTAATCTCCTTGGACACTATGTGTTACTAAACGAGTCTTCAATATCTTAAATGCTTTTGCACGTGTTTGCAACTACCTACAAGTGTAGGCATGCCAGAACCTTCACCCAGCTATAAGTGCAATTTATAACTCTTCAGCAAATGTGCCCAAACGTTGAGAAACCTGAAGTCCGGTAAAAAGCCACAGCTTGGACAATAAACTGGCTTTGGCAGCGAGTGTGGCTTACAGGGCGCTCTCCTTCCTCCTTCGTTCCCTCCCCCAGCTCCTGACTCCCCGGCGGGTCACCGGGCTTCAGTTCTGCCTTGGGTATGGTTGTGGCTGTGCTGGATCAGTAATCCGTTCGGGGACACTGGGTTTCAGAGGAAAAAAATCTTTTTTTTCCTCTTTATTATAGGCTATTGCAGAGCAAAGGAAGTCTAGTTTATCAGAAGCTGCTCAAGAACTGCCTAAAGTTACGACTACATTCATGGGAAGACTCTCAGGCTTCAGTAATGTTAAGAATCCCAGCATTCCTATAGCCAGTCTCAGAGCACTTCAGCCCCTCTTTATGCACTGACAACGATCACATTTTCTAAAGCATCGAGTAGTCAACAAGCCACAGTCAAACCAACTGGCCTGTTCAACATTTCCACAGGTCTGGACCAACCAATTACTAAAAATGTGCAGACTTCTCCCTAAGATCCTTGGAAAGCCTCCAGAGCATCTGGCCAGTCCGACACCAGGATGGAGGACAATAAACAAGCTCCACCCTTCTTTGGCCCCAAGGCATCGCAGGATGCCGATCAGCACTAGCAGAAGCGGTGGTGTTGGTGGCCCTCCAGCCACCACCACAGCAGCTCCCAGCCTTGGCTGATGGAGCATGAGGCAGTTCGCGTTCGGTTTCTCCCCGTCATTGCAGTCAGCGAAGGCGCCTCTTCCATGATGTGTTTGTTCAAGTTGGATGTACTTGGACTTTGACTTCTCTGCCTAGATTTCCAACAGACAGCTAATAAATGTGGATGAATTTTATGATCTAGAAGACGCAGAAAAGCAGGAGATAGCTGGCCAGGGCTAGGTTTAAATCTACAGTTAAAAATCTCCAAATCCTGTCACCTGTTTCATGAACTTTTCAGTCTACCTAAGGGGAATTTTCAAAAGCTACATGTTCAAGAATACCCTCTTCAATGCAGTGTATATATAAAGATATGTGAGACCGGCACTCACCATACAGCATAATAGTTAAGGATTTGCTATGTCCTTAGCATCCAGAAGTACCACTCCAGTCCTGTTGAGCCCTGGATTATTCAAGATAGGCCTGATTGTTCTCAGCTTGTCCAGTGGTTGCAGTAAGATAAAGCAAATAGTCACTTTTTGTTGGATTATTTTCCTACCATTTCAGCCCCCTGACTGGGCCCACCACAAGATCTGATAACATCAACATTCCGTGCAAAGCAGAGAGCAGGAACGCACATTTGCTTTGTGGAAGAGGGTAGGGTTAGAGGGCAGCTTGAATTGCCCTGGAACAGCAGAAACTGCAGTTACAGGTGTTTGAAACCAATGCCAAGTGGGACCAATTCACACCCACCAGGGAGGGAGCAGATGAGCTCGTTTGGTGCAAGCATGCCTGACTGAAGGGTGTATTTTTAAAACGAATCAAAGTACAGATCACCTTGTCCACAACAGTTCAAACATAGCTCACCTCAGACAGTATCCCCCTCATCATAATCAAATCAGCTTCAAGAAATCTAGCAGAAATGGTTATATTGCTTAATATTATAGGTTATCTGAATTAACCTTCCACTCCAAATCAAAGAATGCCAGACTGACATTTCTGTAGGTTAATTAAACACTTTCCAAACAAGCAATCCTTACTCAGAAGCCTTAAGATGTGAAAGTTAGATTATGGGTGACATTTCACTATTGATAGCATAGCTCTAAAAAACAACTGTCATGAAAACTGATTTTTCGCCCTGTCTTTTCCTAATTAAATAAAACTAAACCCCATCTCTTGGGTTATGTTCAGGTACAAGAGCTTCTGAGTATTTCTGATGCAATCAATACTACTCCATTTGGAGACTTCTGGAGCTGGCTGATACCGGCTGAAAAAGCCCTCTGCTTTTTGGCTGCCTTACCTCCGACTGGGGGTGAGCACGTGCTGTGGGCTGGAATGAAACCCAGTCTGATGGTGCTGCAGTCACAGCTCTCACGTGAGAGATTACTGTCTGAAGTGAAATGTGAGAAATACATTAACAGAAAATGAAAAACAGTTTCCTTCTTTCTTATTAGCTTATTATCGCTAAGAGCAATAATATTTAGGTTTACATGTATTTCCGCAGCCAAACACTGATTTAGTCAGACCAGCTAATACTGAGCTGTCACCCCAGCTCCCTCTGGAGGCTGGCACACACTCCTGTTTTGTAATCGACCATGTGAAAAAGGTTAACTCTGAGAATCAAGATGTTGTTTATAATGTGCTTTCACGGGCAAAGGGTCTAGCCCGAATGCAAGCAGGCATGTGGGTTCAGTAGGCACCTGCAGATCCTTCTCTCTGGCTTCTAATCAGAAAGCAACCTCCCTCCTATTCCACAGCTGCAACATATATAAGGGATCGGGCTCAGGCACTCTTTTTTTACTGAATATTTTAGGGGAGGCATTTGTTTAGCTGCTACCCTAAAGAGAATGGAGACTACATGGAGGATTTGTGTTTGCTTCTATTGCTGTCTCCACTGGCTTTCCTCTAGCATCCAGTGCTCCCCCCACCCCCGGGGTCGTGTAGTCTCTGATGGGACCTCTGGGTTCTCGGTGGCTCCTGAGGACGCCGGCGGTGAGCTAAACCCATTGCTGCGGCTGCCGAAAGGTGTGAGACGTGGCTATGCCCTCCTGCCTCCCCTTCTCAAGGTGCTGTCTGACCGGGGACGCCAGAGCTGGGAAAGCGAGGCTCCCAGGCTACGGCCAGACTCCAGAGCCCTTCGGTACATGAAGAGGCTATATAAGATGTCTGCTAGCAAGGAGGGAATCCCAAAGGCTAGCAAAAGCCACCTCTATAACACTGTTCGACTTTTCACTCCGTGTTCTGAATGCAAGCACCGCCACAGGGACCTGATGAAAGGTAGGTGTGTGCAAAGGTTAAACGGGGGGTTTTCCATCTGTTCTGTGCTTGCAGCATAGTGTAAAAATATCTAAAGAAATAAGAGCTGTTGCTATTTTAATCCTGATAGCTCTTCTCTTAAACTGTAGGAGTTTTTCATAAGCTACTTCTCCCTGAATGGCATTAGGCAGAGACTTGCCCACAGTTTGGGAACTGCCACACAAATGGTACTATGTTTGAGATGATACTGATGGTGCAGGCTGACTCATCTTCTTCTGAGTCAGAGAAAACTCTACAACCAATTCTAGGTAAAGTAAGAAAAGTGGAAGAAATGGTTGGGCATAAGGGGCATTGTGTTTCCTTCCACTGCCCATCTCGGTTTTGCTTTTTTCAAGGCCATAAAGGCACAGCACTGCAACGAGACTTGTAACAAACTGCCAGAATCCCATTGCAAGGCGACTTTGCTCCTCGCCTTGTTTGTTAGCTAGGGAAGAATCGCAACCCAAAAGTGTGAAGATCCTGAAGGGAAGAGTAGAGCTACGTGTAAACCAGGCTCAGGACTGAAAACCTAGCATGGCAAGGGCACTTTGCAACTTTCCATGCTTTCACGGATTTCTCAGATGCCGGCTGGTCACTGCAACGGCCGCGGGAAATCCTTGGCCTTTCGCTCTACTTAAGTGACTGCTGAGAAGTGACCCGAGTTCCCCTGACTTGGATTTTTTCCCTTAGAAAGACAGACAGCCTTAAACACAAACTTCATACCTGTGCAGAGTAACAGCACTTTGAGACTGAGGTTCAGTTAAGAAATATTCACTATGGAAAAATAAAACAAAACAAAACAAAGTGTTTCTGACTAAAATTTCCTGGTATATGAGAATCTGCAGATTCAGAAATACACTGACAATTGACAGTTAATCTTGTTATTATAGATCCTAAATGTAGTAATAATTAAAGTAGCAGCCTGAATCTGAACCAACTTCCTACAATTATTGAGGCTGTTCAAATTAATGATTCTGGAAAAATTCATTAATATAGGAACTATCAGTTTATCAAGGTCTACAGAGCCCTCATCTGATTTCTTATTACTTGGCCTGTGTAAGTGTGAACAGATCACTTAATGCACTTGTGTGGCTCAAAAGGAACAATTTCTAATGTACAGAAAAAAAATACAGTGGTGAGTAGTAAAAAAGGCAATATATTAAACGTATGCTATGTCCACATCTGGAACACAGGCCAGGAAATGGGTTTATCAGTCTCAGAATAAGATGGAAATTGGAGCAAATTCAAAGAATGCCAGGAAATTCTTAGCATCAGGGGAACAGTGCCTCTTACAGTAGGGGTGAATGAGACAGAAACGTGCATTCAGAAGGAAGCTCTGGTTCTGCTCCATAAAAGAGAAGCAAAATGACACTCATGAAAGAACGGTAATTTTTTTAAGCAGTGTTACTAAATAAATTTCTGCCTTTCTATTACTCGGACTTGCTGGCAGCTGCTGGTCAAGAGATTTAAATACGAAAAAATATAGCATTAGGAAGAATAACTAGAGTTAATGCTAAAAAGCTCTGAAAGCATTCGCTTTCAGACTTCAGCTCCTTCATTTCACTGCTCGTAGAATCTGGAGTGTCTTGTTGCTGTTTCCCCATATCGACACTGAAAACACATCTGCTAACTTCTTCCTGTACTGTTTTGTTGGGGTTTTTTTAATGAAATGAATCCTAATACCTCTTACAAGTTTGGGTTTTCTTGGTTTTATTGTCTCTTCTTTACCTTCAAATTTTATGCCCTGATCAGAGTAGAAATTCCATATAATAAAAATGAGGAAGGGCATCTAAATTGGATCATTCTGCTGCTGAATGATTTTTACCTATCTGCTACATGATAGTATTTATGTCTGGGAGGCAAATTAAGATGCACTGACTCTACAAGGTTTTGTTTCGCTTCTCAGGAGACGTTCACTCGGTGGATTTACTCTTCAACCTGGATCGTGTTACTGCCCTGGAGCACTTACTCAAGTCTGTCTTGCTCTATTCCTTTGACACATCAGTTCCCATTTCTTCTTCCATGACATGCACGTGCCATTTATCTGCCAAGGAGCATGACTTTTCTAGCCAAGTGTGCCCCAGCATTTCGCACTCCATAGCTTTTAGCCTGCACTTTGAAGTCAGAAAACGCAAGTGGGTTGAGATTGATGTGACTTCTTTCCTCCAGCCCCTAATTGCTACTAACAGGAGGAACATTCATATGGCTGTGAACTTCACTTGTCTGATGGGTGATCCACAACAGAACACTAAACTGGAAAATCCCATTAATGTGGCACTGGTTCCCCCTTCTCTTCTTCTTTATCTGAACGATACCAGTGAGCAAGCTTATCACAGGTGGAACTCACTTCGACACAGACGGAAAAACCCAGTGCGGCCCCGGCAAAGGAGCAGTCCACGTGTTGATCCTATGGGTGGCAAAGAGAATTCACAGGGTAAAAGGGCCTCTCGACGTCGACGAGAAGAGAATCTGAAGGAAGCACCAGCAACCCCACCTTATAATCTGAGTGAATATTTCAAACAATTTCTGTTCCCTCAAAACGAGTGTGAGCTGCACAACTTCCGTCTAAGCTTTAGCCAGCTGAAATGGGACAGATGGATAATCGCACCACACAGGTACAGCCCTCAGTACTGCAAAGGCGACTGCCCAAGGGTGGTCGGGCATCGTTACGGCTCCCCGGTGCACACCATGGTGCAGAACATAATATACGAGAAACTGGACTCCTCTGTTCCAAAGCCCTCCTGCGTTCCTGCTGAATACAGCCCGCTGAGCGTCCTCACCATAGAGCCCGACGGCTCCATCGTCTACAAAGAGTACGAAGACATGATAGCTACCAAGTGCACTTGTCGGTAGTGGGTGACTCCCACTTGGTTTTACTCTGGGTTTGGGTATTTTTGCATTCTCAAAGTGTCTGTGGGTATAATCGGCTGAGTAGCGCTTGTGTAATTCTAACAGCTCCATTAAAATCGGTTAGGATTTAGCATGGAGTTAGTAGAAGGTGTTTACATCCTAGCACTTATTTTTGTAGCCACTCAGCCTTTCTAGAATGTGCAATTAAATGTAAATAATATCTTTTTATTGGAATAATCTTGCCCAACTACCAGATGTCTATTTTAAGCTGTTTTGTTATAGATTTACAAAAAGAAATAAATGTCTATCATGCATCCCACTAACATTCAGTGCCTTCCTCGTTAGTCAGAAGTTCAGCCTTTATATATAGAAATCTTTTGTGTGACATCTGCAGCAGGAAGGGAGGGAAGTCTTTAATGTTAAAATTACTTTTTCAGTTTTTCATTCTCTTTCCCTACCACATTTCCAGTTCCCCCAAGCAAAAAGACAACTCTTCCTTATGGTACTGTAAAAAGGTTCAAGGTTGTTCCTTGCTTTTCTTCTGTTGCACTCTCTGGGCTTTCTCAACAACAGGTGGTAAGAATTTACAGACAGCTGTGTGGTAATTGTTGTACAAATTTAAATTGCTAAACTATTTGAGTAAGAACTGGCAGCAGCTTACCGGTGAGCTGTCAAAAGCAGAAAGGCTTGATCTAGTTCAAGAACAAATCACAAGCTGTTCACGGGGCGAGGGCACAGGATCCTGCACGTGGAACCGCACTGCCACTGGCTTCTGAACTACAAAGAAATGTTCAATGCTCTCTGCTTTAAAAAAAAAAAAAAAAAAAAAAGGCTTTTCAAAGCCTCTTAAATTAATGTGAATGCTGTTAAGTTGGTTCAGTAGCCTGAAAACGTGGGGGCATAGCCTCATTTCCTCTCACAATAAAATTGTAGGTAACAGTGCCTCAATTCTATATGCTTTCAAGCCATATTTTTGCTGCAATTGATTTATTTTCTCCTAGATTTTTCTAGTTTTAAGAATTTTGTCAGAAATGCTGGTTTCGGGTTGGGGACCCAAGCTGAGAGAGCTTTAGACGGAGCTCACGCACAAAAAAACCAGCTTTGGTAGGGTGGGGTGTTTTAATAAAAGGATGTGTAGCAGCACTGTTTCTCAAAACTCACTAAGAATAGTCTTTAAAAAGATGACTTGCTAATGCATCATTACATAAATGCCACAACTTTCTGCAATAAAGCCACCTAACCAGACCCTAACCTTAGATCCTGACCTGCGCCATTCCCCAGGGCTGGAAGCTCAGCCTGGCAGGCGAAGGACTGACCGTGAGGGGACTGCGTGTGACTCAGTGTCCCCCTGACAGCGGTTCCCCTCCTCACTGTGAAGCAGTCGATGTTGGTGTGATGCTTCTCCAAGTTGGAAGTACTGTGTGGAGGTGCAGTGGGATCTGGAGAACAGTCACATAACTTCTATCAAAATGAAGTTCCTAAGATTGCGTTAGCCTAGAGCCGCTGAACTAAAAATACCACTCGCTTTGGCTCTCATTCAAGGTATGTTTGAAAAAACTATCGAAAGCTCAAGGCAAATATCTCGATGTCAAACAAAAAAACCTCAGCCCAGAGTCAAGGCTGCATTTGATCGGTTAAATTCAAATTGCCTCATACAGCGTCACTCCCACGAATCCATTTCAAACACTGAGAATTCAGCTTCTCTGAGCTGCCAAGGAGGAAAATCAAGTTAATTTTCTCTTTGACACAAATGGAGAAGTCTGTGTAAGGCAAAGTGCTGGAGTCAAGCTTAAGGAAAGCATGTTTCTGGGTCAGCTACAAGCAGCTTCAGAAGTATTTAACCTCAGTAACGGATTAAAGGTCGAAACCACATTCTCTAGGGCAGAGGGACAGGATGCCATCCAGAGGGACCCTGACAGGCTGGAGAGGTGAGCCTGTGCAAACCTCAGGGAGTTCAGCAAGGCCAAGTGCAAGGTCCTGCACGTGGATCGGGGCAATCCCAAGCACAAAGACAGGCTGGGTGGGGAATGGATCGAGAGCAGCCCTGAGGAGCAGGACCTGGAGGTGCTGGGGGGTGAAAAGCTGGACATGACCCAGCAGTGTGCACTGGCAGCCCTGAAGGCCAACCGTGCCCTGGGCTGCATCCCAAGCAGCGTGGGCACAGGGCAAGGGAGGGGATTCTGCCCCTCTGCCCCGCTCTGCTGAGACCCCCTGGGAGTCCTGCGTCCAGCTCTGGAGCCCTCAGCACAGGACAGAGCTGGAGCTGTGGGAGCGGGGCCAGAGGAGGCCCCAGCAATGATCTGAGGGCTGGGAGGAAGGGCTGGGAGAGCTGAGGCTGGTCAGCCTGGGAAAGAGAAGGCTGCGAGGAGACCTTAGAGCAGCTGCCAGTGCTCGGAAGGGTCCACAAGAGAGCTGGAGAGGGGCTGGGAAAAGGGCCTGGAGTGATGGGACAAGGGGTGACGGCTTTAAACTGAAAGAGGGTGGGTTTAGGTTAGATATGAGGAAGAAATTTTTTGCTGTGAGGGTGGTGAGGCCCTGGCCCAGGCTGCCCAGAGGAGCTGTGGCTGCCCCCTCCCTGGCAGGGCTCAAGGCCAGGCTGGACGGGGCTGGGAGCACCCTGGGCTGGTGGAGAGGGTCCCTGCCCGTGGCAGGGGGGTGGAACTGGGTGATCTACAGATCCCTTCCAACCCCCAACCATCCCGTGATTTACAGCCACACCCCTTCCAGCCTGCAGCGACGCTCATTCCAACGCCCTTGCCGCAGAGCCGGGTGACCACCGCCTCCACAAAACGGGCGGCCTCCACTACCACGACATCAAATTTAGGCTTCGTGAGAGGATTTTTAGCGCGCCAACCCCCCAAAAATAAAAAAAAGAAAGCGCTACCGACTTGCCTTTACCCCCCGCTCTCACTCGGGGTTGAATTATTACTGTTGTGGTAGGTATAAAGTGGGATTTTAGAGGGAGAGCGGGTAGAGAGCGGCCTGAGGGATGCGCCGCCGCCGCCCGCCCCGGAAGCGGAAGCGGCGGTGCCG
>Ga0065711_1046522_pt1 | contig 12846 bp, 5 predicted proteins | sample Hoacrofraction12_FD_59098 | JGI IMG/M metagenome (GOLD analysis project Ga0065711, IMG submission 59098) | Hoatzin crop microbial communities from Cojedes, Venezuela - Epithelial fraction 12 v2 (version 2) | ecosystem: Host-associated > Birds > Digestive system > Esophagus > Crop | place...
CATCTAGTCCAACTCCCCTGCCAAAGCAGGGTCACCTACAGCAGGCTGCACAGGACCTTGTCCAGGCGGGTCTTGAATATCTCCAGAGAAGGAGACTCCACAACCTCCCTGGGCAACCTATTCAAGTGCTCCGTCACCCTCAAAGTGAAGAAGTTCTTCCTCATGTTCAGACGGAACTGCCTATGCTTCAGTTTGTGCCCATTGCCCCTTGTCCTGTCACTGGGCACCACTGAAAAGAGTCTGGCCCCATCTTCCTGACATCCACTCTTAAGATATTTAGAAGCATTTACAAGGCCCCCTCTCAGCCTTCCCTTCTTCAGGCTAAACAAGCCCAACGACCTCAGCCTTTTGCCCGTAGGAGTGATGATAACTTACCCTCTGTTGTTAGCAAAGAATAGTTTTGCATTTAAAAAAATGTATTTGTTCCAAGTATTTGCACACTTAAGGGCAAAAGTCAGCTTTAAATTATATTTCTGTATATAGTCTACCTACATGAATTGCACAGACTGCAACTTAAAGGTTAATGAACTACATAGGGCAGTTAGAAAACAACAGTCCATAAAAGCTTTAATATGTTTTGCATACAAATATTCTGTTCCCCCTAATATATTTATTTTTTGTTCTTTCAAGTGAGGTATTTCTGCATTAAACAGAATCTAAATCAGGTGTGTATACATATAAGTGAAAGTAGGCATTTTCAAATAAGATAGGTAAATAGAGGCAATGTAGCTAGATGTTGAAAACATGCAGATGTAAATTCAGACGCAACCAAAAATGAATATAGTGATATATGACAATATATGACATAGAAATACCTTTTTATCTGTATTCTTGTTTTCTCTCTTAAGAAACAAATATCCAACAACCAGCTACATTGAGCAATACATCCCGAAACACGGATATCTCACTGAATGCCAAGAAGCGATGGGATAAAACTGCACTACAGATAGCTGAGGAGAACTGTAAGGGGTTTACCTGCAGATTTATCAAATCCTAGAATACATATTTCTCAGTGTCTGCTTCAAAAACTACTTGGCCTTTAGGGCCAAGAGAATAGCATCAATGAGGTGGTTATAACTTTGAAAAAAGCTGTTCCGGCATACTAAAGCAGACTTCATAAATCTGATTTGAGGGAAAAAAAAAGTCTTGCTTTTAGTTACAATGAAATCCTGCTAAAAATTTGGGAGAAAACCTCTTTTGATACGAAACCATACTGACCGTGAGAAGTTTTGAATAATCACAGAGTTTTTAGTTATGCCAATAAAGCTAATAAAATTTAAAATAACAGTTTCTGTGGTATGTCTGTCAGTATAGGTGAGTTTACTGATAGAGGTAATATAAATTGGAGTTAATGCTCAGAATAAATAAGTGATCTGAGAACAGAAAGGATTTAAAACTTCTTAAGGACAAAGTTCCAATGATAACTGAAATGTCAAAAACAGAGAATAAGTATGGTAAGCTTGTAATCCAAGATATTCAGATCCTTAAACAACCAAGATTTAAGAGACTTCTTACAGAGCTATCAAAGTAGATAGCTGATAACAATATAATAACACAAAAATCACTACATATAAGAGAAGAAGAAAGAAATATAATGAAGTATTTCACAACAAATCTCTAACACAAAACAGTTCTACATATTAACTAGAAAGGTATGACACATTTTAGCAACAAACAATTGCTTCAAAGACTTTTTAGCCAACACAGAGGTACAAAAACTGGGAATTACTTTAAAAATCCAAAAAATAAAAATTCATATCTTGAAAAAATTTACTATGAAACACTGCTCAAATAGATGGGGAAATATTGAAAATAACACAGAAATAGGAGATCCTGAGATACCTATAAGAATGCTGGGAGATTTATAGTGGTTTGTAGCTTCACTTATAAATTTACATGTTCAAAACCTTTTAATTTGCACCTGCAGGTTGACAAGCACACAGGTTGATCTTGGTATTCAGATTCATGTGATGACTGCTTACTTAGCCCACAGTATGAGTCATTGCAGCTTAGGCTAAAACAAAACTATCAAACTGACAGCAGTCCTAATATCCAGCGAAGATGGTGGGAAATGAAAACATATTGATAAGTGAGTTACATCTCTGCATATACAGAAGCACAGATATCTGCAGGTATCGAATGGGTAATCACAAAAATAAGTGCCCGTTTTGTTGTCCCATTATTTTTTCAAATATTATTATTGTAGTACTCTCTATGCAAACACAAGACCTTCAGCTGCAATTTAGGTAGCAAGGTTTTAGCATATTTTTTAAATGGATTTATTTTTTCTTTATTTTATTTTCCTAAGAGAAATATGGCATAATGTGGCCAAGTATCTAAAACTGTTTTGAAAGAAAGAAGGATTTAATTATTATAGGAAATGTTTATGGGTGAACTATTTCAGTGGTTATAATATTGCAAAGAGTTTACTTACTCTATACATCTCTACACTGCCTTTATTGTGTAGCTGTATAACCAAACCATGGAATGGGAGAGAGTTGACCAGTCTAAAAAGGACTATGCACCTTATGGGTAATGTGTATTTTATCATGTCAGGTAAGAAAATAAAGAGGACTCTTTGCCAAAAAATAAAATGGCTTTAATTTTATTTCATCTGTGAGTAAAGAGGGTGAACTATTTGAAAATGAATCAGCCCATTTTGCTTTGTTTTGCTGTGGTTTTTTTCATTTTTCAAACACTCCTATTTCATTACAGCTGATTTCTAAGTGGCTTTTTGCTGGTTAGTTTAGAGGCAAAAGAAACATGAGATCTAGTTGTATTTAAGAAAATTAATATCCAGACAATTAAGATTTTCAGACTGTTATTCAGCTGAACACTAGGGTGGTTGCTCTGCTGTTGTGTTTTTTCTTCCTCTGTCAGTAAGGCTGTTGAAAACACTGAAGGGGGAAGAAAAGAAAAAAAAACTTGGATAATGATTCAGCTTTGAAGAGTGATTTCATCAAGCTTGATAATACTGTACAGAAAAATACTATTTGATAGGAACTCATTGACCACAGAGGAAAACAATTCAAAATAAATATTTATCTTAGATATCTGTGCCTGTATGCTACATTCTTTTTTGTAAGCCGATAGCACTTCTGAAATCAACAAGGTTATTTTGTGTTTGAATTTAAGTATCTTTGAGACCTATAAAAATGGAGAAGTCTATACATACATGTATGTAAACATGTGTATTCTATACATGCACATGTGATAAATAAGGCTTATCCTTCATCTTCCTATACTAAACAGCCTGTGTAAAAGTCTCATTGACCCTTATGAGGCCAGGTTATTTCCAAGAATGAATGGAAAACCGGTACACCCACAGTAACCAAATCTATACAACTCTATTTACTTTCTGGTTTTCGGAATGTCCACCTAGCTGTGAAAGATGTACTACAGGTCAAAATCACTCATAAAACTGGAAGAGTCCAAAGGGATTGCATTCCCGGCTTTTGTGTGCTTTTTCTTTTTCCCCTGTACTTAATCACGTTCACCAGTCTTTTCAGTCTTGCACAGAGTGTGGAGTACACAGCAGAGGTAACATTGTGTTGGCATGTTAGTAGAAAGTGCAAATAGTGCACAAAGGGTTATGCAGATCTAAGTTCTTTGGGATACTGACCATCTGTCCTGGCAAGGTGCCGTATAAAAGCTATGGACTTTTAACTTGTTTACTACATGTCATTTCTATGCCTGCAGTATTTCCAGATTTGAGATGAAAAGGTGTTTGTAGACAGATTTGATAAAAAGTTTGGTTTTGGGTTTTTTTTCCATCTTGTAAATGTAATCATGTAAGATATCTTTTTGAGGGAGGGGACTTGTTGAGTCTACTGTTACCAATTTACACTTTATTGTGTGTAAATTAACTGTGAGGCTCCGTCCCAAATATAAGAAGTTTATCAGCACTCTGAGCTAGAAAGAGGTGGTGGCTAGTACAGAAGTGTTAGTGATCATGTGATTGACTTTCTTCACTGAATTTATTGTTAGCCTTTGAAGGATTTTGCCATGTGTTAAGATAAAGAAAAAAAAATCGCATTCACAAAACTCTTAAAGATCCTTCTGTTGGAGGAATAATATGTCATGTACTATTGAATCAATTGGAATTGAATCTATTGGATTTTTCTGTCTTTTCTACATAAGTTGTGATCTTGAAGTGCAGTGGTATTGCCTGAAGAGCAAAAGACCACTGATGGAAATAACAGACTTCATCTAATTTTGTTCTTTGTCAAAAGTGATAATCACCAAGGCAACTCCAAAAAACAGAAAGTATCATGAAAAGCCTGAAGTCAGTAAACAGTCTTCTTCCCTCTGCTAACGTGTAAATCAGGTATGACTCTGGATTTTACATTCAAATTCTCACTCTTATCCTTGCTTGATGATAGTATTTGCTTCTGAGCAAACTAAACTCTTTGTGTCATACATGTCATGTTCAGTTTCCTGAGGATTTCATATTAATACACTCATTTTTAATAGAATAAAACAGAATAAAAAAAAATACGAAAGAGGAGTATTCTGGAAAAACACATCTAGATAGTCATACAAGTAAATAGGTAGATCTGGTATTAATTCTGTGTGGAAGTTGTTAAAAATCCTAGTGGTGAGTCAGTTGATATTTTTCTCTTCAACACAAAGTATCTTGAGCAAGAATGAAAAGTAATGTGTCAGAAGTACTGTGAGGTGGATGATTTTTAGGAAAGAAAGTGTTGCACTTTACAATACACTTTCATACAGAAGTATAGTAAAAAGAAACTCTTGTGTTACCTTACAAATTAGATCATTCTCAGAGTAAAGGAGGACAAAAAACATTATTTTAGTAGCATTTCCAGTTCAGGGATTTTTTAATTCAAATTTTGGATGTCATCACTACATTCACTAGCATTATCCTTAATGTAATTCCTGTTGAATGGTTGGGACAAAGCTTTAACCATGATACTGAGTGAGAGTCCCAGATTAACAGCAGCTGTCTGCCATTTTACTGTACTTTTACTCTAGTTTTCATTAGTTTGCAGTTAGTAATTGCCGATTAATAGTAAAGGCTCAAAATATATTATTTTTCTTCCTTTTTTTTCATCATAGAATGAGTGTTAAGTATGTTTTCCTTCCAGGAACAGACAGAAATGAAATAAAAAGAGAAAAAGGTGCACTGCAAATGTAGAGCTACTTTGCAAGGAAGACTTGGAGAAGGTGAAGAGCAGAACTTGCCACACTGGCCTCTTTGGCTTTGGTGGTGGTGGTAGTTCAAACTCAGGTAAGATAGAATATATACAAAGCCAGCAATAATAGAAAATTGAGAACAAATTTCTCCTAGAAGTGAACTCTGTTACTGTCATGTTAAACCAGCTTTTTAAAACCTTCCTGGTGGCAGCTGTTTTTCAATTTAAAACTCAAGACTACTATAACCAAAAGAACAATCCTAGCTGAATGGATGAGCCCAGCAAGATTACAAAAGACTGCACAGTTCAGCCTGATTTGATACTCGTAATGGAGTGAGAGCAAGACTGAAAGAAGACTCCTTTGAAAAGAAATGGGAAAGAACAGTCTGTTTGCTCTATTGAAGCAGCCTGTTAAATTTTTGTTACCATTAATATTTCTGGTACTGTGCCATGTTCAATTCAGATGCACACCTGGAAACAGAAGAAGAGTATAGGTGATATGTATCTCTTTTTTGAAATGTTTATGTATGACCACTATTGCTTTACACAGCTACATGGCAGTTTTTCACATCCAGAAAAAGGACAGCATTCTTATAGAGTCTGACCTAAGTATAAATTCAGTTCTCACCAGTTCCATGTTTTTAACTTTCATTTTAGAATAACATCAGGAACTTAGATTATCCTTCCCTCTGTCTTTCACTTGCATCCTATTCTCTCAGCTGTTTTACACTTCAAAATAAACCCATGTGAACTTAATGCAACAATTCCCAAGCATAAATGCATGGAACCTCATGACAGTTGTCTGAATGAGGAAAAGTTTTATTGTTTGTATTTTGTGTTTGATGAGTGAAGTACAGAGAGATTAAACTGTTTGGCAGTAGTTCTGAACAGCAATAACAGCCTGAACTCAAATATGATTTTCAGTACAAAAACTGGGTTTTTCAGCAGAAGCTGCTTTTGAAGAAATGCCTTACGTAAAATTTTACAACTTAAAACTGTTACTTTTAGGAATAGAGTCAAAGGTGGATAGTGAAGTCTGTGGACAGTTTCAGAGAGGAAAGAGAGAGCTGGTAAATTAAAGTGATGACATGTTTTAGGAATCTATTGTAATTCTGATTTTAGTTTTGAGTTTGTGGCTAAAACATGAGTGCAGTTTTCACTCAAAAGTTGAACTGTGAAATTAGTACTGAAATCACTATCAGGTTTTTGCTCTGCCTGTTTGGTTTTACACTGCAAAGCCAAGCATTTCAGATATAAAAAATCATGGAGAACATGAAGAAGGAAAAAGTAGTTCCTCTGAATTTATATGTGTACCACAGACTTCCTTGAAGTTAGTCAACACAAGTTGGAAGTGGCACTGAGCAACCTAATCTAGTTAAAGGTATCCCTGCTCACTGCAGGGGGGGTGGACTAGATGATATCTAAAGGTCCCTTCCAACCCAAAGCATTCTATGATTCTGTGAAATAGTCCACCAAGAAAGTTAGAGGCCAAATTTGCTTACTTGTGCAAGGAATAGGTGGGTCATAACTGTTTTGCCATTGTTTGATTTCATTTTGCTTTCCTAGGCATGGAAATTGTTTTTCAGCAGTACACATATTGGGTATTTCCTATTATTAAAACATTTCCAATCTATTTATATTTTACCAATTAAAAATGACAGGGATGTAATACGACCAAGGAAAACCACCATTACTTCACCTTTGACTGGGCTTCAATTATCATTAATTTGTGTTTAAAAAATCCAGTCATACTGTGACCACACTTTGATGATGATTTGACTGTATGAACTTTCTATTGTTACATATTAAACTTAGTCGCATGCATTAAGTGTTCCACTAACATTTTAGCAAAGCTTTTCCCATTGCTCCCCCCTCTCCCCTTCCCCCACCCTTTGCTAATGGAAAAGGGAAAACAGATGTGATATCAGACTTCTGCCTATGTCTAAGCTAGGAAACAGAGTTTAGAAAACAAAAAGATCAATTTCACACTTCATTTTTGTAGATACTATATCTTCTTAATTGAGACATTCATCTTCGATAGAACACAAAGGACTACAGAAGGCTTTTTGACTTACTGGCTGCAGAAGACACGGAAAACAGGTAGTGAGCACAGAGAATGTGATTTTACTGGACGAACTTGTCCCTGGAAAATGTATTCTGTTATGGCAGCTCTTTATAGAGATGCGGCACATGTGTCAGCAAAAAAGGAGCAAAAACATTACCCTACTGGCCAATGAAAAGGGGCACATCAACGAATTATTCAAGCCTCAGCTCATCACCCAGTAGAGTCATTAGGCTTTAAAGGGTTGTTCACCACACTTAAGAGTACAAGGCTTCTGTCCACCTGCCCATCACTTTAGAAGCAAGGCGCAAAGAGATCCTTTCACTTATTTTCAGTTTTAACATCTATGCTTATTCCATACTTCCAGACAAAATTTCCAAATTCATCAGTAACAGAACAGTATTGCTGTAAATTTTGAATCTATTTTTATTTTGCAAAACTTGATTTTTCATGTTCTGCTCATAATTTCACAATTTTTAAAATTCGATATTTTAAGGTAATATATATTTGAAGTTAGGCATGATTAATACATGCTGTTTTTTCCCATACACTGGGTACATTGCTGCAAAACTAGATATGAGTTCTTGGGAAAATTACACTTTAATTATAGATAAAACTCCACAAGGAGAAAGAGGTAGATAAAACTCCTGCAGCTACATAGATGAAAGTGTTGCACAGTTTGTGACTTAGAATCACTCTCTCGAAGATGCTAGCCTGCAATTGCAGGAATTGAGACTCCGTAATTAGGATGTCCATTTCAGTCCTTTATTCAGTCTGGTGTGCTTTGGTCAGTCACACTGAATACCTGTTTGGTCTTCACGCTGGGCAAAAAACTCCTTCAGATCTTTGCCAAATAAGCAGAAGTCAGAAAAAAAGGGTAAAATATTAGCTGTATTGTAATGAGTTAGGTAAACTTTCTGTCACTGCATACCTCATTATTGACTTTTGAATTTAGTATTCTGAAAGAGAGGATTTAGCAATTATGTTTCAGGGGGCAACTTAAAATATTACATGGATGATTTTACACGGAATTAGTACCTATAAAGAGAAGTAGAAATGTTCTGAATGAACTTGGTTTATTAGGAGAAAAAACAATTTATGTATCCTTCTCCCAAGCTATTTAGTAATAATCTTGAAATATTTTTCTTCAATGGTTGTTTTTTGAGACAAATCAGTTTCTGTTTTTCAGTCTTTACAACCAAAAAACTTATGGAAAAGAACTAAAATGTTAAGTCAAACAGTGGAACTGTTTTCATTTTTTGTTGTTTTCTAGAAATAAAGTTGAAACTGCCTTCTTGGATATTATACCGCAGAAGAAGAAAATATGGGAAAAAAAAGTATAAACGCAAGAAAAGCATTCACTCATTTTCCCAGCAATTTTCACAATAATATAACCCCTCAGCTAACTGTTTCAAAAAACAAAACAAAACAAAACAAAACAAAACAAACAATTTATAGGAGATGTCATTATAAGCAAAGTCTGGAGAATGGATTGATTTGGACAGTCCTGAAATACAAAGTGTTTACGGTAGTATGAAAAGATAGATAAGCCAACGTATTTGACTTACATGAGGATGTGGTGGTGTGTATTATGTAACAGATTTTCATTATTATTCTATCCTAGAGAATGGAAATCTCTTTTAGTTCTTGAATATATTCCCAGAATTAGAATTTCCATGGCTTCAGACCTAGAAAACACCATTTCTGGTCTTAGCATAAAATCCTGCCTGCACAGAAGTTTTCAAGAAAGCTGTCGTTGGCTTAAACTCTTTGAATATGTATGCATCACACAATGAAGAAATGTAGTCTGAAATAAGGATTTCAGGAAAATCTTTTTCCTAATGGTAGTGGACCCTTGAGATAAATTGTCATAGTGGTTCTTTTCATCTGCTTGTTTGTTTGTCTACAATGGTGCCAGAAGAACTGTTTTAGTATTTTTAGAATCCGTTTCAATGAACAGCTTATCTATCAGATTCATCCATCAAACAATACTCATACAAATTATAAGTATACAGACTGTAGTTATACAGACTGTGCTTCTGTATAGATGTAGGAATTATACAAATAACACTGATTATTTAGGCAATTGTGGAAATGTGTAGCTGTATGTTTGAAAGTTTAGAGCTAAGTACCATGTGAGCCGGTTTACCTTTTCCTTAAGGTGAAAGTGTGTATGTATCTATTAAACATTTCCAAATGAACAGAAAATTATTTTAACATTTCCTGCTTAAGTGTGATTTTTCTACTTTGTATTGTAGATGAACACTATACACTGTAAAAGGTGTAAAAGCCTGCAATGTTGGATTTTTCCATCCAAGTTCCTTTGGATATGTAACAAATTAAAAATAGAGTATTAATTGTCTACATGATTACATTCTTTTTTTTTTTTTAATCGGCTGAAATGGTATTCATTTACATAAGAAATTAAATTTCAATACTGAAAAAGCTGATTAAGACCTATTCAGTCAGGCTGTGATCAAATTTGGTCTGAAATGTCAGGTTAAAATAGCTTCCAATTCCTCCATCTGATATTTATAATATCTTACATTAAATCCACCTGAGAGATTTTGCTTAGACAGAATGACATGTGTATGGTACAAGGAAATGCGAAGAAAAAGTTTTATGAGGAGGAGAAAAGAACTTGGAAGATAATGGTCAGATTCAAGATATCCAGAGCAAATACAAGAGAAAAGAAGCTAAGATACTAAGGAGGAAAAAAAAGAATGAAAGAAGGAAATTAAAAAAGGAGAAATAGTAAACACAGAATTCAAGACAGCTGGTCAGACTAGTCAGTTGCAACATGCCAGAATTTTAGTTTTGTGTTTTGTTCCTTTCTTTTTTCTTCAAAATAATCAGTTTTCCTTTATAGCTGACTTCATAAATATTTCAGCATTTACCCCTCTGTCTTTCTTCTACTTTTGCATTTTTTATGCTTTTAGATCAAAATCTTTATCATTTTGAGAGGAAAGAGAATTGAGCCATGTACCATATTCTTCCTGCCTAAACGAGAATCTCCTGGAAATTTAAGTTCTTGAGGGTTTTGGTTTGGACATTTCCCTGATCACTAATACTGGAAATATATTTTCATTAGTAATAATCATTACCCTAGCAGTTTACCTGTTAAGGACAGGAAATGCATTTTTTTCCCCCTGTTGTTCATAGTAAGTTTCAATATTTTTCCACGGTTTTATCTGCATTTGTCAGATATTTGTGTAATGGTTCATTACTATACCCAAATCAATTGTTAGCTTTTCCTAGATAATACTTTTCTTTTTTTCTCATTTGAAAAGAGTAAAAAACCATTAACATAGATTACATAGCTAATTTTTAAATAGTGGATATTTCCTATATCGTCATATCTGGTTTTGTCTGCAGTAAAATTTTTAAATTAATCCACAAGTATCATTACGTTCTCCAGTCTATATTGATCAGAAACGTCAGGCAGTATGGTGGTGAGGTGTTTCTGTGTCTGTGCTTGTATGTCAGTTTTGTAACCAAGCATTTTTAAATTCATGCTGAATACTTGCAGAATTAGAATCAGGAGTGCTCTCCATAAGCTGTATGACCTCAACCCTGACTGTGGAGGAACTGTTAAATGTTAGAGAAGTCTGTTAGCAACAGCCAAGTACATCCACAGGACTCCTCTGCTTTGCTGGTGCAAATTCTTTATCTGGATTCATGTGGGACACCAGTATTTAGCATACAGCAAGTAGACAAGACTGTTCTACAGTGATGACCTCCCAGACCTACTAGAGCATACCAAAAGTTACACTGATCCATTAGAATGATTAAGACAAAGACAATAATAGCTCCTGTGATTTATCTTTCTGTTTTAACGAAAAGTTCACAAGTTTGCCAAAAATGACAGACAGCAATAGATAATCTCTGCTTCTTATCACCCAGATCAGACAGACTTAATGTTACCAATGAAAAGACAAATGCCATGCTTCTATTTGTGAAGGCTGAACAAAGAATAGATAATTTTTTTTCCCCTAGGAAACATCAAGTTATAAATCTTTACATTGAAGACCAGAGTAATAAATCAAGTGACATTTGGCAAGGTAGAATGAGTAGACAATTATTATTACTAACGTACATTTGTTTCAATATTTGACACAGACAAGGTCAGAGAGCATTGACCATTTCCTCTACAAAACTGTTCTGCAGTCACTCAGGGTATGTGACATTCAGCGAAATCACTAGTGACACAAGGGATTTTGTAGGTGATATTAACAACAAATGTAGATGAAGGTTTATTTTTTGTGTGGTGTGAATTTATCCACCTTTTTCTTCTGCCAAATCAATGGAGGGTGATTATAGAATTAACTGCTGCAATCATCACACATTTTGGGAAGGTCATGGTTGGGTAGTTAGAAATAGCAAGGCTGTGCAAATAATGTATCTATAAAAGGTGAAATGGCAAAACTGTGTTTTATCCCCTGTCATCAAAGAGGTTAAAACAAAAAAAAATGAAGAAAAGTGTTTTGGTTGGTTGTGGGTTTTTTTATTTGCTGCAGAGCTATGAATTTCCAAGCAATTGAAACTCACTGGAGCACATCACACTGCATTATAGAAGAACAGAGGAAGAAAAAGTTAGTATTTACCTTGCAGTTTCATGTGGTATCAATCTGATTCTTATTAGGAATATATGGCAACAAGGAAATAAGGTTTTGTGGTCACTTTCTGAGTATTAGATAGAAACAATCTTCCAAGCTCTGCCCAAGAACGGTGTATGAATCTATTGCTGTTTCTTTCAAATGTACTCACCCATAGTTATTCAACAAAATAACTTGAGTATATTTCTGTTAATATTTTTTGTACAGTGTTCACCAGAATAATTTCTAGTAATAATATCTAAATCACTGAATAATTGAGGTTGGAAATGTCATCTGGAGATCGTCTAGTCTAACACCTCTGATTAAGCAACGTCAGCTAGAGTAGATTGATTAGGACCGTATCCAGTTATGTTTTGAATATTATCAAATGAAAGACTCCACAACCTGTCTGGGCAGCCTGTTCCAGTGTTTGACCACACCCAAAGTGAAAAAGTGTTATGTGTTTTATTTAGATTAAATTTCACATGCGTTAATTTGTATCCATTGACTCTGGTTCTGTTAGTTGTTGAGAAGAGTTTAGATTTCTCATCTTTATTCCCTGCAATCAGGTATTTACACACATAGATAAGACCCACCCTGAGACTTCTTTTCTCTGGTTGAAAGCATCCCACCTCTCAGCCTTTCCTCGTATGAAAGGTGGTTCGGTCTCTTGTTATCTTTGTTATCCTTTTCTTGACTCACTCAAGAAAGTCTATATCTTTCTTGTACTGGGGAGCATGTAACAGAACCTAGCACTCCTGATGTGTCTCGCTAGTGCTGAGGAGGACAGGAAGGAACAGCATGCTTGACCTGCTGTCAATGATCTGCCTAATCACAGAATCACAGAATCACAGAATAGTAGGGGTTGGAAGGGACCTCTGTGGGTCATCTAGTTCAACCCCCCTGTCGAGGCAGGGTCACCTACAGCAGGCTGCACAGGACCTTGTCCAGGCGGGTCTTGAATATCTCCAGAGAAGGAGACTCCACAACCTCCCTGGGCAGCCTGTTCCAGGGCTCCATCACCCTCAGAGGGAAG
>Ga0065711_1008584_pt1 | contig 12845 bp, 8 predicted proteins | sample Hoacrofraction12_FD_59098 | JGI IMG/M metagenome (GOLD analysis project Ga0065711, IMG submission 59098) | Hoatzin crop microbial communities from Cojedes, Venezuela - Epithelial fraction 12 v2 (version 2) | ecosystem: Host-associated > Birds > Digestive system > Esophagus > Crop | place...
TTGTTTTGATGTTCTTCAGTGGCCCGACTCTTAGGGACATGGGCGTCCACGTGACGGACTTTTACAACCAACTGCTCCAGCCAGACAGCAATATCTTGCCACAATGGGGCAGCCCAGATAGGTTTGCCTCTGCGCTGCCAGTTGTTCTTCTTCCATTGCTGCAGCCACCCCCACAAGGCATTGGCCACCATCCAAGGGTCGGTGTAAAGATAGAGCACTGGCCACTTCTCTCGAGTGGCAATGTCTAAAGCCAGCTGGATGGCTTTCACCTCTGCAAACTGGCTGGACTCANCTTCTCCCTCTGCNGTTTCCGCGACTTGTCGTGTAGGGCTCCATACAGCAGCCTTCCACCTCCGCTGCTTCCCCACAATGCGACAGGACCCATCCGTGAACAGNGCATACTGTTTCTCATCTTCTGGTAGCTGGTTATACAGTGGGGCCTCTTCAGCATGTGTCACCTCCTCCTCTGGTGATGCTCCAAAAACACTAATCAGAATTTGAAGCAGAATTCAGCTTAGAATTTCCTCACTTGAGAGAGGATATCTTGCAAAGAAGGGCCAGAAGAACAGGTACATGTAAGTAATTTCACTGCAGCAAACAGTATCTGCTTTAAACAGTATTTTTGCCCTCAGGTTAAAGCATTAGGAACTTACATTAAATAAGATCCTTGAGAGAGTGTGCTTCCAAGTGCCATTTTGTTGAGCCTTTTCCTGAAACCACAAGGGTTTTGATTATCAGGTCTTTGATCTCTTAGGATAGTTCTCATAGTGCAGTTTTATCTTTATGTCTTCTGAGGAGGGAGACATTTGAATCTCTCTCTCCTATGTTCCAGGAATACTTTGCTAAGTCAGCACACCATGCCAGTGGAAAATCCTGTTATTTATGAAACCAAATCAATGATTTATTATATACACAAAACCTTCTTCCATTGAAGTCACTTGACACCAATCAAAGAAAGTCTCTGGAAAAAAATTATCATTAGCAACAAGAATAGTAGCATAAAAATGGAATGATTACTCACTCCCCATCACTTACATTACTAAACTAAAGAATCACATATTTATATTATGCGTTTACATATGTATTTTCATAAACTGTTCCTGTTGCACAAAATTCTGTTATTGTTTCTAAACGATTTTGTTTCTTTTATTGCAAGACATGGCAGAGTATAGATCATAAAAAAAAGTGAAGACATTATCATGTAATACATGATATTGTAGTGTGAAGAGTGTAACATCAATGATTTGCATACAAGTCTCATAAAGGAAGCATTCTGAGTGATGACTCTATAATACCAATAATCATCATGCCAATAATGAAACTATGGGTACATTGCTGTGCTTATTTAAGAATCAGGTTCTCAGATGACATGTATGTACACTTCTAATGAGGATACCAGTGTTCATGTTGCAAGTAAGGAGTAGTATATAATATCAAAAAGACAGTAAACATAGAATATTATTGTTGATAATGTTGTTATATTTCAGGTACTAATAGTAGAAGTGTTGCAGCATTGTGAAGAATATTGAACTCAGTGGGGGATGCTTTTTCAGGAATGTAGAAATTGGCAGACACAGAGTAATGTCATGGGGTACCTGGAAATTTTGCAGGGTTCTGAGAAGCCATTGCAAAACCCTATGAGGGCATCAGGTACACAAGTCATTTTAGACAAACATTAGTCAAGATGACAATTTTTCAGTTGTTCCCCAGGTGGGCCAGGTTCATTTCAGAACTGATGATTCAACTGCTGTCCACTCAGGACTACAACTGGTAACTCCTGAAAAAAATCTCTTGGCAAAGTTTTCCTGTCTGCTTTCCAAACAAGCTGAAATAGATCCCAAATATAACCACTTTAAGACTGCAATATACAATGCACTTGACTTGACCTTTCATACTAATAATCAAGTGGAGCCACGAAGAAGAAATTCGATGTCTCCATCTCCTCCAGCCCAAGAGTACCTAATAGATATTCAAGCATAAACTAAATTTTGAACGCATTGGTTAAAGCACACACATGGTTTTAGAAAGAAATGGAGTTTTGCTTTCTCAGATAATAAGTTCCAGTCCTGTGTTTATAACCACTGGCTTTGAGAATGTTTTATTTTGGGGGCAGAAGGCTTTTTCAGTCAATGGGTCTGATTTTGGAATTATATTCCTACAAATAAATGAAGCCCAGCTTCTACAGGGCTACTTCTGGCATAGACTGTTACATGTAAATGACAAAATAGTCTTGTCCATTTAATGCGCTTACATGTGAAGTTTCTTGACCAATTTCCTAACCAAGGCAACCACTAAGACCAAACCACCAACCACAGGCAGCTGAAAGCTGTGTTTCTCTGCTTCAGAAATAAGAGGCAATTCTGTCTGTATACGACGGCCCCTGCCAAATGCCAAGGCAAGGTGCATGACCCTGAGCAGTTCCCGTACTACTCTGCGAATTAGAATCTGGTGCCCTCCTTCATGCTGGATAGTATTTCCCTCTCATCTAGCAATATCAATTCTGTCAGTAAGTCACTAATGCAGACTTTGATGCAGGTGCCAGAGCTACCTTTACAACACACGATCTGGGTTGCTTCTTGACTCCTAGCTCTTCTATTAGAACTCAGCCTTAGGAGTTTTCTTTACAACTCCCAGTGTGCACAGGTGTGTATTGATGGCCTCTTTCGTCAGGGTTATCAACTGCAAACTTGTGACTAGTTTTTAAAAAGCTTTGAACATCAGCATTCTTTGGCATTCTGGGTGCTGCATTCCTAAAGTGGTTATATAGCACCGGGAACTATTAATTCATGATGATATGCCATTATCATAAGACTTCAGCAATGATAGATTCCAAGACTTATTTGAAGTATGGTTATTATAGATTTGGTTATACTTTTGGCCTCACGGGGCTTCACTGGAATTATTTTGGGGTTATGCAACTGTAACTGAAACTAGAATTTGTCCCCATGGCAATTAAATATTTCAGAGTTTGGCTTGCTGATGATTAGTAAACTAACACTTTTGAAAAATAGCTCACACAAATGTATATTAATTGTATTTTTGAGTTCAATTACAGGATCAGTTTTAGCCTGTAGGGAAATATCTACTATATAACACCATTTCCACAGTAAATGCTTTCTAAATGAAGGTGATTTTTAGTTTGTTTTTCAAAAGAGAAGAATGACAAGTCATTATTTGAAAATGAAAGATAAGACAATTTGACAGGCTTGAGCTACCATAAAGAGCTAAAATGTAAGGTGTGAACACACAAACAAAAAAACCCAGTGTGGGTGGGCAGAAGATATATTCCCTAATCTAGCAAAATTTAAATTAGAGCAGTCAAATTCTAAGCAACTTCTTAATGGAAATGTCAGTGTAGCTGTAATCATGGCAGCAGTACCAGGCACCAGTTCAAGAAACACTCAAATAAAAAAGAAAAGCAAGACAGAATAAGAAAGTAAAATAGTAATTGTACAATGTGAGACAAGATTTCCGTTACAATGTAACTGCATGTTGACTCTATTCAAGCCACTCCTCTGATAAATCAAATGAGCATATACACTTTAACTACTTGTGGGTTAAGAATGCTTTATTTATTTTAATTAGTAGGTCATCTAAGACTGGAAGGGGTCTGGAACACTAAAAACTCCTTTGTATAACTGAAACATTCATATAACGCATGGCAGTCGCATCCATAGAAAACGTGCTTCACGTGCCATCACCAAACCTGTTCAAAGACCTAGACTGAAAGAGCAGCCTGAAGCTAAAGTACATTTAGAAATACATTAAGAAAGACCAAGCGCTTTCCCATTGCTCTGTGTTTTTGCAGTGTCAGGAATTTGTTAAATACAACTCCCCAGAGCAAAACTCCAATGGGCTTACCTACTCTGACTTCGGCGAATGAAAAAAAATCCTCCTGACTGTAAATCTGGTGGTGGGGTTTTCATCCATTGTAATGGATTTTTCACTGTGTTAATGAAATGCCAATTACCAGCCAGCAAAATGGATGCATCTTACTAATGCAAGATCAACTGGATTTCCTTATTGTAACAAAGATAGCATTATTTTTTCTTAATTAATCAGCCATATCATCAGAATGTCTTGGGTGTAGTCAACTAGTGATTACAAATTTAGTCTGGGGTAGCTGGTCTCTTCCTTGCAAAAGGAACATTTTAAATCACGTTCTCATTTTCCTGTGCAGTAGCTGAAATTGTGCACGTGCACTCATAAGCAGAGAGTAGACTTTATTTTCTTTGTAATTTAGCCAAGATCTGGAGTGTCTCCAACAGCAATTAAATCGTTTTATCTTCTTTAGACTTCAAGTCCATGGGGCAGTTTTACCCTGTTGTGAAAAGAAATGTTTCTGTAAAATTATTTGGTCAACAGGAGGATCAGACTCAAGTTACATATGCTGATGATTTATGTGATTTATTCCAGTCCGTGTCTTGTATCTGTAAGAATAGTATCCAAGTATTTCTCACTGGTATTTAAACTTCTCTAATTTCTCTTTCTCTCTTTTCCTTCTCTCCTCCCCTTGTCTGTTCCTTAGCAGCATGTGGAAGAAAACAGCATGTATAGATTATAGCCCACTTACTTTTTATATACAGATTGATCATACTTTATCTCTTCCTTAGCAGCAGGTGGGAGAAAATATTTACATCCTCCTTACTAAACTTTTCGGTCTTTAACTGAGGGCCAAACTTAACTGCCACTCACATCCTCCGGATTCCTTCCATGGACTTGGAGGGATCAGAACTATGCAGAAACAATTTCTAGGAAGGCTGTGTGCAAGTTTGGATCACTGGAGTGAAGAAAGTGCTTTAGTTCACCTGCATGATGAGCACGAGTCCACTATGGCAGAGGAATTTGAGAAACTGAGAACAGAAGGGGTAGCTGATGCAATGCTGCTTCTCAGGCAAGTTATAAACTTGCGTCTCCCACCTAATGGGAAAGCATGAAGATATGTGGCTACAGGTCAGGGTCCGAGGGGTTCACTCCATCTTTCCTCCATTGTGCTGGACATCCATCAGTTCAGGAATTTCCACAGTGAAGGAAACTTTTCAGTAGCCAAAGTGAATGTCAGCATGATGTTGTCAAGTATCTCAAAAATAATGTTGTCAAGAGGAAGGCAGGCACAGTGCCTTACAATATCCAATATATTCTGAAAAACTTAAAACAAACTGGGCTATCTTTCCCATATGTACTTAAAGTGGCCATGAATTTATATCTCAAGATTACATAGTCTTATCGTAGTTACCATTTTCTTTAACTTTTTTTTTTAAAATTTCTTTTTACTATGGAAAGTTGGAAGTCAGCTTTCAGGAGAGTTGCTGAAGCTCTTCAACTAAAGTTGCTAAAGAGCTGCTAAAGCTATTCCAGACTTGAGTGGTATTCACGTGTTATAAAGCCAAACCAACAGATTAAATCAGGAGTGATTTTCATGCCAGTTAAAATAGATTGGTAATTTTCAATCTTTCATTTCATTGTACTTTGAAGAAAAAGTTAACTTTTGTGTGTTCATATTTAATGACTATTCATAATAGATATGGACACCACAGCTTAACTTCCATTGCTTGAAAATGACATCAGGAAGGTTTTTTAACTTAATCTCTGCTCCATACTATGGGAAAAATCTCTGAATACTGAATCTCATTTCTGATAGTTTTTCCTTCTCTATTATATCCGGTTGCTATCAGAGTTCAATTATATCCTCCCAGGTTACTTTTCATAGCACTCCTGACCAATTTAAGAAGCCTGCTGCCAATGTGCAGACTTCCAAGTCTGTAACATCATAAAGATAAGCACTGACGTTTTCAAGAGAAGCGTCCCTGTCTCTCTCTTATGCTTTTTTGTAAAGTAGACAAAGTGACATAATAATATTATGCTAAATGTGATTAATATGGTAATCACATTTGTCATCTCAGAGGCATTCTATCAGCTCTTCTTCTGTTTCAGACAACAGAACACTCTTCTCCTTTTCTTCCATGCTTTATCTTTTCAAAAGGAAAAATCTAAATAAATTTTGCAGGGGAAGGGTGTCTTATACAGTTTAAATCTGTAGAAAAGAAAATTCTATCATGTAAACCTCAAAGGACAGAGCCTGTCATGCAGATTGCAACACCATGTTTTGTGTCGAGTGTGTTCACATAATCAGTGTGAGACTGACCAAAAAAGGTCTCCATGTCAACATGATTAGGGTTCATTACAGATAAATTCACAGGAAATACCATATTTCTTGGTTCTTAGTCTCTGGTCAGTCAACCCTTTATTTATGGGGCCTTCTCCAGGGTCTGTTTATGGCCTAGATCCAGCAAAGCACTTAGGCACAGGCTTATAGTTTAATGGGCATCTAATGTTGTACTGGATTAAAAAAATATTGGAGCTATACAATGCCATCATTTTTGGACAGCAGTCTTTATTGATGCCAGTAGAGATTTCTGCATCAGTCAGTGGTAAGTGTTTTACCATTGCCACCATATAGACTCTAACAGACAGCTATCCCGTACGTTTGAAAGGATATGTTTGGAGGGTATAAATTCTATGGGCTGCAGCATGTGATGTGTTTAGGATAGTAACTCCCCTTTTATGGATCACATCAAGGAACTTCTTATTTGGGTATGTTTTTTGCTTTCTTCTACGCAGATCTAATCTCCTAGCAATTCACTTAATTATTAAGTGAGTGGCTCGTTCTGTGACCCTTTGTATTTTCTCAAATACCTGTTATGGCTCAGGGGGAACTTCGTGCAAAGAAAATCCTCAGGTCTTAGAATACTAGAATCTGAACCAAAGAAGCAGCAGTTTGCAGTACGTCTCTACTTACTGTACCACCCTGGGGAACCGAAAAACTGGGTAAGAGGCAGTAGTGAGAGCTGGCTGCAGTTGAAAGCATCTGAGGTAGATCAAACCAAGGGCAACCCGGTGCTCTTCAAAGAACTTCTCTGAATTAGTGTTGTGCAAAGGCATAGTCATACTGGTATTTCACAGCCATGAACTTCAGAAAAGCTTTTTATAAAACAAAGGCATACTAGGCTTTTGCCTACACACTTTTAGGCACTTAACTTTTGAAGAAAGCTCTAAACATAGCAACTTCAGGAGCAGAAAAGAATAACAGCTTTCTGGCATTCTCTTCTGGTAAAGGTTTAGGCTCTTCTGTTGATAGTGAAAAGACCTCTGACCTTCCCAATAAAAGGTCAAATGCTGAAAGGTACTGAGTAACCATAATTTTCACTACAATCAACCTCTGAATCTTTTGTACCTTCAAGGACTTGGCAGAAAAACTTCCTACAGTAGAAGGTAAGGGAGGGACTGGCTTTTGACATCCCAATCAGGAGAAGTAGGTGTGAGGTAAAAGGCTGGCTGATTAGAAAAAACCACTTTTGATGGTTTCAGTCTTTAATGTTACCACTGACTAGAGACTGGTATGTCCCTGATTTGCCCTGTGATGGGAAGTGTCTTGTGTCCTGTGCGGAACCTGACCAGCAAATAAATTAGGGGGAATAGACTCTGAAAAGAGTTGTCCCCACTTCCGCTTGGCTGGGAGGACCTTGTCTGTGTCAGGTAGGCTCAGCGCTGTGGAAATAGAGAGACTGAGAAAAAAATATGTAAAGCGTAGGCAATGCCAACCTGATGCAAGACTGGAACAAGACTAGGTCCCATTGGCCTGGCTCTATGTGATACTCTGACCCTTCAGCAATGAGGCAAAGGTGCTGCAAATCTCTTTGAAGGAGAAGGAAAGATATTTAGCAGACAAGCAAAAATGCAGTAGTGGCTTAACATAGTAGTACTATGATTTTGTCCCACAAGGTGTATAGGAAAGTACACCTTGAATTTGGGACAGGTTTTGAGTCATGATTGTTTTGAAGTTTTTGCAAGGTGGAAGGGAAAGAAGTGATAGGAGTGTGGGTAGAATGGCCCTTGAGGTTTAATTTGGGCAAAATAATTTTTTAAAGGCTTTAAAAACAGTTTAAATGCAGTTGACTTGGAAAAAAAAAGGTTAAATATATGTGGTATTTCAAAGTTCCAAGCAAGGAGATCATAGACAAAGGCAAAGCCTGAAGTGAAGGAGTTCAAAGACAAGACTTAGAAGGAATTTTCCTTTCTTTTATGTCCTACTTTATGAAGGGATATAAAAGTTGCTATTTGATCAGCTGGGTGCACTGTACTGATGAAATGTTTTTAAGCATGTAGTCTTCAATTAAAAACAAGCTAGAAAAGTGTAAAGCTTCTAAGTTTCTGAAAAAAATATTAGTATATAATTCTCTTAATTGAATTATATTCTTTTGTAGGCTTACTGAAATACCCGAGAATTGTATTCCTTTTTGAAACAGGAAATAATTCTTGAGCTCAAATCTATGGATTGGCTCAGAAAACTGAGCTCATTAAGATTTTCTCATTAGAGAAAATCCTGTAAAGGGAAATGTAAATGAATTAATGTTTATGTTATGTAGAAAAAGCAGAGAAAGTTTTTGGTAGCAGCCAAAGATTTTAATAAATAAGATGAAATTTGTTGGCCAAATACAAGGCAATTTCTTGTGAAAGCTAGTTGGCGATGTTTTGTGTTTTCTAAGAGGTGCTAAACTGTATCCCTCTCATGCAAATTTGCCTCTGACATCAGTCACCTTTCAAATATCAATTTTACTTGGGAGGACAGGGTTAATGAATCTCTCCAGTGCTAAATATTGATGTTAAATAAGTTACTGTATGTTAGAAATTCCCTGCCGAAGGCACTTGGAGGGCAGTGCTTCAGCGGTCATGCTGCCTTGACTCCTTGAGGACACCCAGCTGCAAGCTAAGAGACAGTGTGTGTCAATGGAAGCTGTTTGCCATGACTGCTAGTGACCTTGAGTGGTCCTGCTTGCTGTGTCCATGCTTTCCAAAGACAATACAGAACACAAGGCGCAAAGATGAGGCCTTTTGAATGTTTGTTTCTTACAGACTCTTAATTAAAGCAAAGAACACCAGTGAGTGCAACATTTTCCCTAGAAGGTGTGCATTTTAGTAATAAGTAAATCATCAGAATAAAGATGAATAACAATTAAAAGGTTTCTTTGAGTTTAATAAGTTTTCCCGAAGCAAATCTGACAGGGGAAGTGCACTGTCACTTGATTTTTCTTACCACAATATTTCCTACCCTTGCACTGTAACAGGAAGCTCCTCCAAGGGCTGTGAACAGGAAATAGTTGCACCGGTGAGTTAAATGGCAAAATATGCAGTATCTGATTACAGAGAGTGCTTGTATCTGCAGAAAAGTTTTATGTAGTAGGAGAGACCTTCTAAAATAACTACATACTAAAAATCAGTTGATGTTAATGAAATCTTGATAGGTCAGTTTGATTGATTTGCAACTGGAAAATCTGGAACTTTGCACTTGTGCTCTTTCTTTCCTGCCTGGCCTTCTTTATTATATGGTGATAAAGTAAAAACATCCAAAATCTTTAGACTATTGCTACATTGGCTTGGTCTTCTGAGTTTGTTTTGCACATTTTGTATCTTTTTATCTATTTGATCATTTGTAGTAGTCCTTTGGAAGAATTTCTGTGTTGCAATTTGGTAATTAGCCATTTCTCTGGTCATCTGTATTTTTATAAGATAGAAATTAAAAAAGGGGGTTCTAAGCAGAGCTGAGACCCTTCTGTCAGCCAAGGTTCCAGGAAGCAGCCCAGGCTGCCAAGTGCACGTCTATCGTCAATGAGAGCCAGCTCATTCACAGCTGGTGGGCAGCTCCTGTAAGAAGTTAGTCAGCCTGGCAAAGGGCTACCTGAGAGTAAAAGGAGGGGACCCAGAGGCTGGAGAAGCTCATCTGTGCATTAGGAAATCAGGAAGCTGGGCATCTGCAGAGCAGCAGGAATATCCAGTGAAATGTTTATGAGATCATCAAATGAGGTTTTTCTGGCTGGAAAATTTGGGACCTGAGGAGGATCTTTGAATTGATGTGTTTGTGTGTAGGAACACTATGATTTTGAATGACTTCCTGAGAAATTCTGCACTCAGGAAAAACAGATAGTCCAGACAGTGCTTGATTAAAAAAAGGGATTGATGTCTCTGAGAAGTAACCAGCCTTCACTTGCTAAGTCAAAGATGAGACCACCCTGTGAACTAAACCTCCCTCAGTTCAGTGAGGTCTGTAGTACGTGACATGACTTCTCAGGGCTTCCACTTGTTTGCTACAGTTTGCAGCTGGTCCAGTTATCGGGACCTCTCAGGAATCCAGCATCATTCGTAACTGTTCCCTCTTTCCTTAAAGACAGGCTTCCATCAGACTAATACAGTAGACCCTTCATCAGCATAGTCACAGCATGCAAGCCAGATTTTAACTGAAAGCTTTCAGCTGGCCTTCCTGAGCACAGGACACTTCCATGTCTTTACCTGATGAAATCCATCTCCATACATTAGGGAAACGAAGCTCTGTGGTATGCCCTACGGTTCTTGGGAAGGGCTACAACTTGTCTGCCATGTGGGACCCAAAACTGTTCATCTTCTTTTGTTGAATACCTAATCTCATTAGTTTGTCACAACTGACTTTGGCACTTTGCAGCCTAGAGTGTAACAAAAATCGCTGGGCGCTTCAGCTGCTTTAGCACCAAAAGCTGTGAACAGGACCTGAACCACATCTTTGTGCATCATCATGCTTTTGAAAATGCAGTGGGCTCAATATTCCTTTAGGAAGCATTTTCTCCAGCTTACTATATCTCTAAGTTGCATTCAAAACTGCCATGTCCTCTGTGAAGACCTGAGATGATCTTCAAATATTGTACTTAGATATTGGCAGAATATGAGCTCTACACAACATGTCTAAAAGCTGTGTAAAGTCATCAGTAGTCATCATATAATGAAGGACTATGGTTACACTTATAGTAAAGTACCTAGGCTAGGCTGCTTGTTTTGCTAAAGTCTGTGACGAGGCTGTTGAAGGGCTGATGAGAATCAGACACAGAATTGCTCTTTGAATGCAAGTGTGGAGCATTTCCATATAAATAAGTTCAAAAAGTTGAGTGCTGGTGGCTGTATTAGATCCCTCAACTGGCATGGGCTAATTAATGCCCTTTTCTCTGCTTTTTGCAGGGCTCATGAAAGTAGAGGTATTTTTTCCCGGATTCTTTGAATGAGTCGTGTCTGCAGCTGTGTCACACATGAGTCTTTGCTCTTGTCTGCTCACCTACCTGAGCTATAGGCTTTGACATTAAGAAGTGGGAAAGCATACATTTTTCTCCAGACATTCTTTGCCCATTCTCTGAAGAGCTGCTGTGGCTGCGTCCTTTCTCTCTAAGTTCCTGTCCTTGGCAAAGATATTTACTGAAGTCCCTGACTGAGCCATTGCTACATACCCTGTTTTCTTATCATTGCTTGGCCTGCCTTTCCATTTAACTCCATGACCTTGTGTTTATTCTGCAAAAGTCTGACACTTCAATTTTTTGCACATATTTTTGTTGATTTGTAATACCTTTGCTCCTAAAGTTTCTTTTACTTTACTACTGATACACTCCTTCATTCCTTGCACTTTTTTTTTTTTTAAACTTATGAGTTTTAATAATGCTTTCTGCTCCATAGATCCTCTAAAGGCACCATTTCAAATAAAGGCAACAGAATAATTTTCTAAAGAGACAGATCTGTATTACAGGATGAATTTCCACATTTATTTGAGATGGTCCCATGAGCTGTAGCAGGCTATACAGTATTACCTTTTGAACCACAATGTAGTCGGGTCAGAGATGGTGCTTTCAATAAGCCATTGGGAGTCAATTAGAAATTTTATGTGTTCTGGCCTCTTTTAACAGTGACAGCTCCTGAGTTCAGGTCAGGTCAGGTTTGCTTGAACCACACTGTGCTTTTCCTCAGCAAGATTCACGTGAGTATTCACAGGCCATTGCATCGACCTTTGGTAGCAAAACCCTCACACAGTTTACAGGCTTTTTCAAAAGTGAGAGAAACAAAGATTGTCAGGACATTTTGACCTCTGCTCTGCTCATATTGTTCCTATTGCAAGACTCTAGCCCTTTGCTTGGTCAAATCCTTCGTGAATTGAAAGCTATTTTGCCAGACGCTATTTTTCCTGCTCTCCAATCAAGACCAATTCTGGTGGAGATCTTGGTTCTTGATATGGAGAAGGCTTGAGAAGGGAGGGGTGCACAGGAAAACAAAAGAAGGAAGAATTATCTAGATCTGATCAAAGAAAAAGATGAATCCTATCACCCTTCTTTCCTTTTTTCTAGTACCCCATCAGAAACGGTAGAAATATCCTTACAGTTCCCCTTACAGAGCCCTGATTCTTCCCACAGGCTCTGTCTCCTGTCTGGCCCTTGACTTTCAAGAAGGCTGTAAGTTACTTTGAGATCTTTGTCCCCCTCCCGCTAAAATGTGATTGAAATAGTCAGTGCGGTGTATAAAATGGGTGACGAAGTAGTATGTTCTAATGCATCACACTTTCATTTCAGGTCGTGCATGTAGACTTGTGTCAGGAGGAGGGCTGGCTTTTACAGTCAACCGTTTTTTTTTTGACCAGAGGCTACTCTAGACAGGAGTAGAGCTGGCCAGAAAACCAAGGAAGAGCATTGAGGAGGTAACACCACTTTTTCTTTCCTCTTTCACTCCTGAGGACCAGTGTGAGGACCAGAATCGAGAGTGGGGGAACCTCCAACACTATGAGCAAGCCAGAATTCCTCCATGCTCAGACAGGAGGAAAGAGCCCAGAAATAGGCAAAACCCCCCTGTTTCTGATGAAAACAGGCTCATCAGAAAGGCATCCTCTGTTTATAACTTGGGAAACTCTATGATGTTCTCTGAAGAAAGGAGTAAAAAACGGGGAAAACATTTATTTCCCAATGACAACCTTCCGATGGGCATTGAATTCAGAAGACAAAAGCTACCAT
>Ga0065711_1010113_pt1 | contig 12845 bp, 8 predicted proteins | sample Hoacrofraction12_FD_59098 | JGI IMG/M metagenome (GOLD analysis project Ga0065711, IMG submission 59098) | Hoatzin crop microbial communities from Cojedes, Venezuela - Epithelial fraction 12 v2 (version 2) | ecosystem: Host-associated > Birds > Digestive system > Esophagus > Crop | place...
AAAAACGAATCCTGCCTCCTGAATGGAGCCGAAGCGGCTCGCCTCCACCAGCCCCGCTCCCTGCACCTCGCGCCTTGCTTACGCGCCCGTGTTGGTTTCATGCGGTTCAGATTTGGTAAACTCCCAAGCTGTTAGCTAAAAACACAGAAACCCAGAAAACGGGCAACAAAACAGAATCTGTAAAAACATTTAGGAAATGAGGAGAAACAGTGGCTGGTGTAGGGTTTGCTTTACCTCACGGATTCTGGCCCCTGAGGTGTGGAAGGGAGGTCACGCTGTGGCCCAGCACTCACCCACCTAGAAGCAAACCCTTGGTGGTCTTTGCAGGGTCCGACTGCTGCCTGCTCTTGTTCTGCCTCTTCTGGGACACCGGGCGCTGACCCTGGTGAACCCCAAAAGGCACTAATTACACAGCAGTGAAGTGATCCGCAGCCGTAGCACCAAGTTTTGCATATTAAATACATATAGATAGTTGCCACGGTTATGCGTAAGAGCATGTGTGGGAAAGCTGGGACAGGGAAAAGCATGGCTAATGAATTCATGCTAGTAGAGAAGTTAAGGACAGAGCGGCAGCTTGCTCTTCTCCACATACTTACTTGAAGGTAAAAATAGGCTTTAAAATAAAAGAGGATAGATTTAGATTAGATATAAGAAAGAAATCCTTCACTATGAGGGTGGTGAGGCACTGACAGAGGTGGCCCAGAGAAGTTGTGGATGCCCTGTCCCTGGCAGTGTTCAAGGCCAGGTTGGATGGGGCTTTGAGCAACCTGGACTAGTGGAAGGTGTCCCTGCCCATGGCAGGGGAGTTGGAACTAAATGATCTATAAGGTCCCTTCCAAGCCATGCTGTGATTCTTTGTATGGTATTTGAGCAATAATGCAAGTTAATCACAGTTAATAAGGAGCAGGTGTGAGAATAATTGATAGATGAACACCATTAGTAATGATGCAACAGGTTGTTTAAGCTAGATAACATATACCTGAAAAGAACCATCTGGTGAACTTAAATAATGGCCACTTTCCTTAAAATAGTAAGGTAATACCAGAAACAGAGAGATCAGAGGAGCTGAGGTAAAGAAGGGCTATTTCTAAAAATTCGTTAAAGGAGGGGTGAATTGACTGAAGCAAGATGGCCAGAGAGAGAAGTGGAATTCTTGAATAAATAGGAATCCACCTTATTGAATTAGTAATGCGGTCAGGGGCCTGCTTCTGTAGTTATTCATATTATTCTGTGTTTGGTTTCTTGTTACCTGTGTCAACAGTGTCTGCTTGCTCTTCCTTCAAGCCTTTTTCCTTAGAAAAAAATGCTGTTACAGTGGTAACGAAGCAAAGGCCACATACAGTCTCTGGAAATTAGATCTGACTTCAGTGACCTTTGGGTTGTGATCTGATGAACCCACCTTTTTTGGCTGTGGAAGTGCCTTTTCATGAGCTTGTGACAGCTTATGCTTGTGTTTCAGGTCTTCTCTAGGAAGCTTCTGTAGTACTAAGACTGTCTTTGAATAAGGGGTGGTCTGTTTCATGCCTGTAATAACACGGTTTTCGCTCTGCTTTCTTTGTGACCCATCTTCCTCACCCGTATGCCTTATGCAGAGTTGTATTCAGTAAGCTTGCTTCTCACAGGGTTTAAATTCTACTGCTCATCAGTCATCTGACCCTCCTCAAGACTGTGCCTTTTGCCCCGTCAAGGAACAGTTCCACAACTTACCTGTTACATTTTCTCTCTCCAAGTACTTAAGCTGTTGGTTAGATCATCTCCTTTCTAGGTTACTCCTTCTCAACAAACAGTTTTAAGTCTATATGCTTTCAGCTAGCTCTTGATGGACCATCCATTCCTGGCTGAACATGAAATTCCTACTGAAAAAGCTGAGCTTTTCCCTTCACCCATGCCTATCAATACTTCTAGGACAGTGCTAGAGTATAATTTTGTCCCGGGCCACCTTCTGCATAAATTGTATTGTCTGTCTCAGGTAAATGGCTGTAAATTCTATCCTTCACTTGGATATTTTTTATTACACTTCTGCCCTTACAGATTTAACTTGCAAGCCAATATAGTCCCACAAAAGATGGAAAAAGACGTCCGTGGTTGCCTGCCTGCGTCGATCACTTTCCATTTGGATTGTTTGCGTGTAACATGTCTAAGAAAACATTTCATGAGGAAGTAACCTGAAACGGGTGGAGGATGGACAGATGAAAAGGAAGCGTATTTCTCTTGCTGTGTGAAGAATCACGTAACTTAGTGCTTGAAACTTGAAAGATCTTGTGAAGGAGAAATAAATATTCTCACTGCCTCAGGACCAGGTTGGACTGATAATCAAGAACAACTTCTGTTTAGTACAGTCTTTTTCAAGAAATAATTGCGCCTTATGTAGCTTCAGATGTAACAAGCCCACATGCCAAGCTCTGCCCACCAAAGAAAACAGCCTTACATTAGAGGGTGGGTGCTAAAATAGGAGTATGTATTAGATACATTGGTCTAAATTCAGCAGTGCTGTGTAAGATGGTTGTAGACTTCTCAAACCTCTTCACACTCCTGCGACCTGTTTATTGCCACCCACCTATGCTTTCTTCCATTTCTACAGCCAAACGCCACACTAACCGATACTTTTTTTGAAAAGGGTAGAGCAGGACTAAGAAAAAAACCAACAAACAACTGGAGATGACATTGATCCACGGGGCCAAATTTCAAATTAATTTCTATATTATTTGTCAGTCTGTACCTTTATGAGAAGCAGTAGTTCAACAGACTTTTTCTAAGCAAGAAGAGAATGATCTTGGCTATTAAACTGCTGTAAATGCAATATTTCATATTGTGGGTCAAGAGTACTTTCAGAGAATTTTTATTATTAAAGTAATAAAGCTAGGTGGCTGAATAAAAATACATGTGCTTTGTACTGCTCTGCCCGAGTTGATTTCGGCATCAGCTGCACTTGAGTATTCGAGGAAGCGCAGTTGAAAAGACAAGATCAGGGTACTCCTGTTGTGAGTGTGTTTTCGTTTGAGTGTCCATCTGTATTGCATCTTCCTATTTTAAGGGAGCATGATCTTTGTACTTGTAATTTGCCATCCTAATTTCTTAGGAAGCCAAGGTGCTCTAGGTGAAAAGGCTTTGACTCTTAGTGTTTGTTTTTACTTTTGTCACGATCACGTGTTGAACACAAGAACATATTTTCTTCTCCTAAGAAGCTGACCAGGCACAGGCCAGAAGAAGAAGAAACACTGCCTCAAAGAGATGCCGTGGTTATTAACTTAAGAACAGTTAGCTTGTTCATCCTGACTATGCAAATTTTTAAAAGCCTGTATGAATCCTCGTGTAATCCGAGTCAGCCATGCTGTGATTCATGACACCTTAATGCAGGGATTTAGATTTTTGCTTGTCTGCCACGGGGCACCAATTTTAGTAAAGAGTTAGCAGGGGGACACAGCGTAACTTGAGCACTGAGTAATTTTGCTGCCACAGATACGGTTTAAGCCTCATAAACCCGGACATTCTGTAATTTAAATACGGTAAATATTCCCTCTTATGTTTCTGTTCACCAAGAAAAAATGTAGGCAGCAAGTGTCTGGAACCTTCTCCCTACAGAAGATAAGACAAAGAGCATTCACGCATGATTTTCTGGGGTCCATATCAGCAATCTAGTACTAAGGTAAAATATGCCGCGTTGCTATGAGTGCAAAACATTAAATACCCCAGTAAGTGGTCTTTGAAGTTTCTATCAAATCTCCACTGAGCTTAAATTGTATTTCTAGGACTCCGTTGTAGTTCTTTTCTTTGTTTTTTTGTTTTTTAAGACTTTGCTATACGACACATTGAAACACAGACAGCAAGTCCAGCTTACGTATTTTGCTCCCAGGATATTTATCGTCCCTTCCCTCCAGCGTTTCCTGATTTGCTAATTCAAGTGATTACCTAAATGGCTATTTGATTACTTGAGTGTATTTCATCTTCTCTTACTCCTGCTGCTTGGGGCCTGATTTGAACCGTTTGAAGTAATGAGTTGTTTTGATTGATTACCATGGAACTTTTAACTGAAAATTCATGTCTTTTACAGTAGCGTAGAGTGAAAGTCCCGAACAACTCTGAAAAATGGGTTTGTCTTTGGAGTTGCCTAGGAGCAGTCTTCAAATACAGTGTGCTTGATTTTGTTACCTAGCTATATCAGGAATAATTTAGGGTAGCTCTCTAGGAAGAGAAAACTGGAAGAGAAAATACAATTGTATTTGTGAAGCAGATGGAATATAAGGAGACGAATCTGGATGCAGCAAATGGAGGCAGAGCTCCATGTCAGTAAACATTATGCAATGACCTTGCCTCTGTTTATGCTTGGTTGGACTTGGATTCTGGAAGTGCTGCAAACCATGCACTGTGGCTGTTGTTCAGTGACACTTTACTCCTCCAGTAGTCTCACAGTGGGCTATTTGGGGTGAGAGGAACCAAAGAAGACGGGTAAGAATAGCATCTGCCCTTACATAAATGCCAACTGCTGCCACTTTTGATGGCGTTTGTCTCTATAGACCGTGTCCCTGGGCCATGTTCATCTGCTGTCCTGCAGGTCTCGTTTAGATGTAGCCCATCTCATCACTTGTGACGCAGTGCGGTGGCTTGGGGTCAGCTCAGCAGCGTTGGGTAGGACAGACCGCAGCTTTTTAAGCCGCATCCCAGGGATCTGCTTCCCTGGCTGGCATCCAGGGGTGCTGGCACTGTTGGTGTCTCACTCGGGGCAGTGAGACAGAGTTGGCCTTTCCTGACTGCTCATCAACCACAGTATGGCCCCGCTGCCTGCAAAGGGAGGGGTGAGGGTGAGGAGAGGCTGTTGATGGCAACACCATGTAAGCAAAGATATGGAAATCCTGGCCAGAATAAAGCAAGAGGCAAAAATACAGGGGAAAGTCATGGTCAGAGGGCAGCAGAAGAAAGCAGAGTGCCAGTTCAGAACTCTGATAACGTAGTTTAGACCCTACAGGTCTGTATGTGTAGCTAGCCTGGTGGGCTTGTGTTTTGCACTAGGCTGTCAGACTTTTGTTATCCCTGCCTCAAACATAGTTAACACTGTGGTTTGCTCTGGAACAAACCAGCAAAGTCACTTGGTGGGGAAGCCTAGATGCCATCTAGATTATCCCTTGCTGCGCTGCAGGCTATCCACTAGTGCAGATCTGTGCCAGATCTGCTTTGGTCACCTGAACATGGCCTGGCAGACCATGCAGCCTTGTTGGGAGAAGCATGTATGTTGTAAGGGCTTGTCCAGGTACAAGGAGAGCTCTTGCACCAGTGAGCTCCCATGAAGTATAGTATGAATGCCAGCTCCCCGTGAAGAGGCTGTGAGGCTGGAGCAGGACTGTGAGCTGTTCTGCATACCTCGCAGGAGCTTTCTGACATGGCTGCTGAACACAGTATAGATGTAACCTGAGAGACCATGTGTTTTCTGTGACTAACATCTATAATGGCTGTTTTGCTCAATTTATGCAATTTAAGAATGAATAAGGAAAGTCTTGAGCAGACAGCCATAGGCAGATCCCTAAACAAGATCTACCTGATCTTCCACAAGAGTGAGGTAAGGATGACCCTAGGTTTCACAGTCAACTTCTTGGCTGGAGTCTTCTTGGCTATGATCTGACCATATATCCTGATCTCCTCCCAATTTTTTCAATTCCACTTTCTGAAGAGAGTTAGGCAGTACCACACTTTATTCCTTGAAGGGGCTTTGGTGAGCTAATGCAGTGGGGATAGTTTAATGACCTGGCAAAGAGGTGCAAAAGTAAAAATACCACCTTACTTCTAGGCAGGTAGTGTTAGTCATTGAACATCAGCATCAGTAGGACAGGCTTAATTTGTATTTTATTTTTAGTATTTTCTCCCAGCTGTGGGTGTGAGGTTGCTTTGACTCAGGGCAGCACAGAGAATAGGGAAATAGGTTACACTCAAAGAGAGTTGCCCAGTCAAGAAAATTTGTGGATATACAGGAAATTCTTGTCTCCTAGTACAAGCATCCAACTAAGCGAAACAGCAAATCTGATTGACTGATCTGCTCTGACAGTGTGAGGTGTGTGGAGCCAAGCACACTTTGTGAGTTACGTGTATTTCATCCATAACTCTTGCCAAAGCCTGGAAGAACTGGTGGCATAGTTGCTGGGAGTGGGCTTGCTTGGCTATTTTTGTTGGTTGGTGGGTGGGGTTTTGTAAATCTCAGATGGTTTCAGCCTTTGGGAAAGTATATTCTTCTTTGGGCTGACATGAAGAAATGTGCGGGATGGTGGAGGAGAGCTTCAGCAGGGAAGTGTTAGTTCTGTGTGTGACATCTGGAAATAAGTGACCACAGGCTCGAGCTGGAAGTGTTACTTGTTGGTGAGTAATGGTTCTGCGTTTCTGGGGGGATATGTTTCAGAACAGCACCTTGTGATGGCATTTCTTTAGTCTGTCTAAACAGAGAAGTCAGCAAGGTCTTGCAATTTTCAGCGTAAAACTTGAGATGATAGATGTGAGTTTGGGCAGTTGGTGGGATAATGGAAGAAAACAGAATGATTTCTACAAGGGGCCGAGGGTATTACCCTGCGAGCTTTGTAAAGTGCAATTTTTAGTGAAGTTAGCAAAAGGTTAATTTGCAGGATCACCCTAATTGATACAAATACCACTTAATTTACAGGAAACAATACTTCTGCTCCTCCCCATAAGGAAAAAACATGATCTAAAGAAGAAACACCTGTATAATGAAAGGAGCAGAATATCAACTTGTTCAGATTTCCTCTTCCTGCTTGTTGTGCTGGTTCTGATGCAGATGTATTCATTCATATTGAATTGCAACAACAGTGTCACAGTGTTAAAAGCCTTTTTTTCTAATGTAACAATCAAACTTGCTTCAAAATTTATTTCAGATGATGAAGGATGTTCAGTGTGTTTTCTCCTGCCTTATTCCATATCGGATTTTTAATTGTCTTATTCCTCAAATCCATTGCTGCTGAATTTCGTGAGAGAAACTAGGGGTTTAGCATACTAGTTGCAGTTCTGTGTAGTGCCTTCATACTTAGGCTACCCTGCTAAAGCTAGACTCCACTGGGTTGCATGTCCCCTAGGTTGTAACCTGATAGTAACAAAGAGGGGGAAAACAGTGTAGCGTGTTACTGACTTCTGCTTGAGATGACAGGAGAAAAAGCAGCATAAAAACTTGAGCTCGTGGGAAATAACAGGCTCGCAGAGGAATGGGGAAAGTTCAACCTGTATGTGATGGCAGTTTGGCTTGCCAAAGGATTGATTGTGTGTAACAGAAGGAAGAGGCCATGAACACGCCTGTCCGTGGCAAGCACTGCTTTTGAAAGGCAATGTATGTTATTCTTACTACAGCCTTCGTTGACCCAGCAGTTGGCAGAGCTGGAGGGGTACATGATGGCTAAGCTGTGCAGCAGCTTTCAAGTAGATTCTTGGTCTAAACAATAACTTTCAAACAAATCTCTGTGTATTTTTTTTCCCCCCTAAATTAGGGGTAGAAATATGGACTCCTGTGCATGTGTTTATAAACAGTTCCTTGCTGCTTTTTTGTTAATTATCAAAACTATCAGTGACCTGGTGAATGAGGGCTGGGATGCATGTGAGCTACCAGTTCAAGTGGAGCTAGGAGAATAATAGCCACTTGATTCCTCCCCCAGCACTTTTAGAGAAGGAAGAGGTACATTTTTCCTTTTTCATCTCCAAATTTGACGTGTTGGGGGTTTCCATGCTTTCAGTGATGTTTAAGGCCTGGGTGCATCCTCTGAAGGTACATTCAGGAGGGTTGGACTAGATGACCCATAGAGGTCCCTTCCAACCCCTACTATTCTGTGATTCTGTGATTCAGAATCAGGGCCCTTTTGTAAGGAAACTCCAACTTTGGTTTTATTTTGTTAGCTTGGTTTCAAAGATAGTTTCACTTTTGTTTCTTTGGTTTCCCAGATCTTCCTGATTTCCGTAGGCTTTGCTGCAAGCACTTTACAGCGTGTCTTTCCAGTCCTCTGGTCTTCTGCAGCAAGACAAGGAGGGGAGGGGCTGGTGCTCTGAGCTCCAAGGGGTGAGAAAGGATCTGACACGGGATGCGAGTCTTGGATCAGGACGTGAAATGACACCTTTTCTGAAGACAATCAGGAAGCCCTTACTAAAACTAAAGCAAGAATAAATAGCGATACATCCTCCCCCTTAGCCTCCCCTTTGCCATCTTGGGCTGGTTGCCATTTCAGGGGCGAGGAGATCCATTAAAGAGACAGAGCAGTGCTGCAACACCACTGATAGCTGTGTGGTTGCTTCTGCAGCCTCCCTGCAAGAGGATCAAGCTGGTGGGACCTGCAGCTTTAACCTCAGGACTTGGAATATCCTCTGAAGCAGTTTCATCAGCACCTGTCCCACTCCTCATCTGCTGTGACTCTCCAGTCTCCTTGGGCCCCTTTGATAGAAGAGGGAGCTCAAGGGAGGAATCACCTGTTTAGCAGTACTTTCAAACAGAGATAGGCTCTGCTTGGGACATGCAGACACACCTGCCTTTGCTAAGGGTTGTGAAGGAAAGTCTGAAAATTATGCCTGTGGCGTGTTCAGGTGTAGTGAATCTGCCTAGTAGGTAGCACTGGAGGTTGCTGCTGTGCTTTGGTAGGCTCAGTGAAATGCCCTGTGAATAAATTCTGATTTGAAGGAGTTGTCTATAAGGAAAGAAAAACAACGTAGCTGCTCACTAAAACCAGCCCACAGTTTGTTCAGTCAGCTGCTTTTTACTTCCCTGGGCCAGCATTTGATTACTGTTGACTGTTTAAAGAGTTACATTTTTGTAAGTATTCATGTCATTTTTCAGTACTAACATTTTCATGCTTTGTAGAGAACTGCTTTCTGATTAATTTCTTGTTTATGTGCAGTGGAACTACAAAAAGCTTTAAGTAACAACATTGTAGCTTTTTATTTCCTAAATGTGGTTGCACTGTAAACTCTCCTGCGGGTGTCTTGGGGTAGTCCACCTCTTTATCCATGAACACACTCTGCGAAATAACTGCACAGCAAATTGCCATCAGCCCATCTTCTGTGACAGAAATGTATTTGGCGAAGAGTTCTCCTTCCATGGTAAAGGAGACAGCTGTCGTTGCTGGCTTTTTTCAGTCTTGTGACTGAAGACGTCTGGTGCCTAAAAGTGCAGCCGTTAGAAATGCAGCGGTGGAGCTACCTCTAGCAGGGAGTTTTTAAGTCTTCTGTGTGCTAGAACAGCATGAACTGAAATACCTTACTCTATAAACTGTCAGCACTCTCCCAGTGTCCAGAACTTATAGCTTTGTTCTTCACGTGTTTCCTTCGAATGTGTACTTTCTGTGTCCAAAACTATTTTTACAAAGCTTTCTCCTGTTGCTGTTTCAGACTACGCTGGCACACATCATAGCCAACAGCAGCAAAAAGAATGGCACGAGGTTTGTGACACTGTCGGCCACAAGTGCCAAGACAAATGATGTTCGAGATGTCATCAGCCAGGCCCAGAATGAAAAAAGACTCTTCAAGAGAAAAACCATCCTATTTATTGACGAGATCCATCGTTTCAATAAATCTCAGCAGGTATCGTACTATACCACTTTTTGGAAAAAGGCTTTGTCAGCACTTCCATAAAATTTCCTGCTGTGTCTTATAGCTTGCTTTGGGCTTTTGATTTTAATGTTAATGTTTTTAGTAGATGAATTAGGAAGAAACATAAATATTAAATTCTGTAACTATCTTCCAATCAATGATTAATTATTGTGATTCAGAAGTCCAAGCTATGCTTATAGTTGATTTACGTGCTGGGCTTTGTGACATTTTTCTGAAATATTACTTCTGCAAAGTCATGTTAATAATGTTTCCCATACATATCTTCATTTCAGTATTCTCCCTGGGGGTAGGATTCTGCATTACCTTTAAAAAAGTCTGGAATGTGAATGTGCCTGGGGTGTTTGTTTGGTTTAATGTTGTCCCCTCTCTTTGTGAGAAAAGACACCGTGATACCATTAAAAAACAAAACCAGATCATTGTCTTGACATGAAGCTAGAATTCTATATTACAGGTAGCAGTTTCTATATCAAACCATACTCCTGTAGTTTTCTGAGCCATCCTACAGAATTATGTAGGGACTGTGGCACTAAAGATTGGTTCAAAGACTATTTAGAAGTAGGCTCACTGTTTGTTATATTTAGTAAGACAATTTCATGATATCTTACGTTTGCCAAGCAATAAACCACAGTCACATAAACGAAAAGTTTGCAGGTTTTTGACAGTTTCTTTTCAGCTGATAGGGTCATTCTCAGTGCAAGCGTGAGGTACTGAGGTGAACAGCCCGTAACGCGCTGCGTGTGCGAAATTAAATCATGTAGATAGCTGAGCAGATGAGCTGCCTTGTCAGTGAGGTTATTTGTCATACCAACAGGGAACCCGAAGACCCACAAGACACGAAAAACGTAGCCTACTCACATGGGATGTTTCAGGTTGTCATTGATTGAGATCAGCTTTTTCTGCTTCCCTCCCATCTCCAGGACACTTTCCTTCCTCACGTCGAGTGTGGTACGGTGACCCTGATAGGAGCGACCACAGAAAACCCTTCCTTCCAAGTTAACGCCGCTCTTCTGAGCCGGTGCCGGGTGATCGTCCTGGAGAAGCTCTCAGTTGAAGCGATGGAGGCGATTCTGATGCGAGCCGTCAGGTCTTTAGGGGTCCAGGTTTTGGGCCAGGGCGACCAGCACGGCAGCTCTGCGACTGGCAGCAGCAGCGAGAGCTCGGAGTGAGTACTTTATGGGCTGCAGGGTGTTAACGCACGCAGCCCGAGGAACTGACCGCCTGCCAGGGAGAGAATGAAGCAGTTGGGGGTGGGAAGAGAAACCCTAGCCACTCCTGATAGTAAAGAAAAGAAGTGGCAGCATATGGCAGGGGCAGGGGGTGACAGGAGAGAGAGAATTCAAAGCACTGGCTCGCTCCAACCAAAACATAGTCTCACCATCTGGATTAGGAGAGTTTTATACTTGGATCTGTAGCTCCTGACTCACCCTCCCAGGGTATTTAAATCGGTTCTGCTGCTGAGGATTTGCTGTGGAAGCCTGTAACTGCGTCTTTGTCATGTCCTAATGTGTGTTACTTTTTGCTACTGGTTGTAAAAGCATCGTGTTACCATTAAGTGGTGGATAGGGCATCCCCTCTTAAAATAATTTGGAAGTGCCTGACGAAAGTTTGTTATTTCCTGAGAATTTTTTTTTTAATAAGATCAGGGAGGATTCTGCTGTTCTTCAGTTCAGGATAAATGCTGAGGGTGTGTTTTATGGTATTCTGTGGGGAGAGGGAGCTATTGCTGTGAGGTGTTAGTAGATTGTTTTCACAGAGACTTTATTTTTCTCTGCTTCTTGTTATCCCAGCCAGATAGAGTCACATTAAAAAAATGAGGTCCAGGTTTGTCCATAAGGAATGTTGCCTGCCTTCTGAAATGGCTAGCTGGCAAATCAGAATAATGCTTGGCACTGCGTTACTTTCGTGCAAATTATTGCAGTTCCTTCATGTTAATGCTTGTCTGTACTCCAAGTAATTTACAGTGTATTGGCGTGGTGGTAATTGGGCAGGCACTCTATATGAAATAAATGAGGGGGAATCCACTCTGTTCTTTAGCTTTGTCACAGAATGTAAGCACTAAGAGTTGCTAACCTGCATGCTGCGGTCCAGGCAGGGAAGGAAAGCTATTCCCTTTTTATTTTTAGGGTACCCTGCCTCATGGTTTACTCGCTTGTAACTTTTACATGCTGTAGTAATGTGAGTTTTGGACGTAGTAATGTGAATTTTAGAAGCGAGGGCAGTACTGCATGTCAGCCTTAATGTCCCGGCACAGCTGTGGCTGTGGCCGCACCCGGACTGAGGTTGGGAGACTTTCCTTTCTGTGTGGGATTAACGTACAAGGCATAGTTTCAGCTGCAGTTGTTTGGGTTTGGGTTTCGCTAGACCCTCCGTGTCTGTAACCTCCCTTTAGCTAGGGATGATTTACACAGCACGGTGTGGTGCTTCATCAAACTGAAAGAAGTCTGGCAGGCAGAGCGTCAGACTAGCACAGTTTCAGAAATCTGTCCATGGAGAGAGAGGGCCCCACCTCCAATGGCTAACGTGGTAGTGAAGCCTTTAAAAATAAAAACAGGGTTCAGAATTTAGGAGCATTTGTTGCACTTGGGTCTTTCTTGTCTTTCCTGTTGCTGCCTGGTTCTGTTCTGTAGTTGATACATATTATTGCTAATGAGTTAGGTTTTTTATAAGCCGTCCTGTCCCTTGCTGTGGTTCCGGTTCACATTCCAGAGCTGGAAAAGGAGCTGTAAGGCAGCATGTCCCCAAATGTGGGATGTGCCCACTTTGAAAATGCTGCAGCCGGAAGGCAGAAGAGATGTGTACACTGAATTTTTCATTTCATTTCCCATGTGAGTCTCCCTTCCCAAAGCACGGAAGTGTAGTGTGGAGTCCTGCATGCGCTGCTTGGCCTCAGTTTATCAGATGGCCTTGGTGTCACATCACTTGTCTGACACGGTGGCTGACCTAGATGAGATTTTCAAGAAAAGAATGATTCTTCATGGTCTTTCAAAGAATGATGCTTCATGGTCTCTCCTATTACCTTGAGGAAGAAGGTGAAAGTGGACAAGGGGCAATGGGCACAAACTGAGGCACAGGAAGTTCCATCTGAACATGAGGAAGAACTTCTTCCCTCTGAGGGTGACGGAGCCCTGGCCCAGGCTGCCCAGAGGGGCTGTGGAGTCTCCTTCTCTGGAGATATTCAAGACCCGCCTGGACAAGGTCCTGTGCAGCCTGCTGTAGGTGACCCTGCTTCAGCAGGAGGGTTGGACTAGATGACCCACAGAGGTCCCTTC
>Ga0065711_1046523_pt1 | contig 12845 bp, 13 predicted proteins | sample Hoacrofraction12_FD_59098 | JGI IMG/M metagenome (GOLD analysis project Ga0065711, IMG submission 59098) | Hoatzin crop microbial communities from Cojedes, Venezuela - Epithelial fraction 12 v2 (version 2) | ecosystem: Host-associated > Birds > Digestive system > Esophagus > Crop | place...
GAGGGTGACGGAGCACTGGAACAGGCTGCCCAGGGAGGTTGTGGAGTCTCCTTCTCTGGAGATATTCAAGACCCGCCTGGACAAGGTCCCGTGCAGCCTGCTGTAGGTGACCTTGCTTCGGCAGGGGGGTTGGACTAGATGACCCACTAGATGACCCTTCCAACCCCTACCATTCTGTGATTCTGTGATTCTGTGATTCTGTCACTTTTCAAAAGATATTTTACTTTTTCTTGAGTATGCACCAAAGTTACGTACTGATATTTCATTCGCTTTTCAGAGATGAGCCATTATCCTGCTACCTCAGCTTATTAAAAGCCTTTCCCACTTTATTAAGTTGTTTCAGAGAAGTAGTGTTTCTTTCTCTACTCACCAAGTGTTGGTCCAAAACTCAATGCAATTCTCAACCTCCTCCTGAATACACCTACCATACTTGTGCCAAAAGAGTTTTTGGACCACTGAGTACTTGTGCCATCCCGAAGTGCTTCCTGTGCTATAGAAAAGAAGAGATATATGTACCTTCACGCCTGATGTTTATCCTCAGCCCTAAACTCTTCACAACTCTGCAGCTCCTTCTCTGTCCTCTGCTTCCCTTACTGGTCATATCATTATCGTTGTCACCTCTTATTGAGGTGACTTAATAATGCTATTATTATATTCTCTATTGATATTGTTGTATTTTAATAATGCATTCCTAGAACTGTATTTCTTTACAGTAAGGTCTGCTCTTCTGCATACAGGAAATCCAGCAAGGTACAACATGGGTCCAGGAAAAAACACCACTGCACCTAGCATAAAAGCACTAAAAGTTTCTCAGGAAGGTTGTCACCGTTTAAAGCAGAGCTGCAATAAAATGAGTGGCAGATGCTCTCTATCAACCCACACTCTCCCACCAGCGAAAGCGAAAAGGGAGGAAAAGGGAGAGAGAGAAAAGCAATATAAAAAGATTTACTAAAAAAATTAATAATATTAATAATAAGACAAATAATGCAAAATATAAAAAACTGATACTGAAATTCTCGTAGTCGGGTGCTGGGGTGCTGGTGTCCCACCAGTAGCTGCCAGGAAGCACCAGGAAGTCCCAGACTGTACCCAACAGTAGACAGGAACTGGACTCGGGAATGCACAAACCGAAATCTGGATCAGCATCGCAGCCAGAATGAGTCGGGTCCTCTTCAGAAACCAGCCACGGATGAAGAGAACGAGACCCTCATGGTAGCCCACCTTTAAACTGAGAATGACATGCATAGCATGGAATACCTCGTTGGTCAATATTGGGTCACCTATTCTGTCCTCCTCTCCTTGCAAGTGCGACACTTTATTACTCCTCACTTACGCGACCTAAAAGGTCTAGCGGTGACCTTGGCAGCAATAGTAATAATTATAAACAGGGGCCTTTTTTCTGCATTCCTTTCCTATCGTTAGCTCAGTATAACTATAAACATTAGGTGTTATCAGCTTTGAAGTGGACAGTGTTCGTAAAAAATGCAGCCAGCTCCAGAAAATTGCAGTTACTTAGAAGAACTTTGTTGTAAGGAAGATTCACTAAAAGAGAATTGGTTCTGTTTTAAAACCAGGACGCAGGAGAATAACCCAGTGGCAATATCAGGAGGTTGCTAACCACATTTGCTGCTGAATACAAAAGGATTGGTAGAAAATTGTGCAGACCATTCAAGAAGATGAAACTTACATTCTTGAGGACCAGAGACAACTGCACTTGTGGAGTGGTTGCAGACATCCATCTTTTACAGAGTTTGAAGCCAAAGGTTGTGCCCTCCTGTGTCATTCCATATCTCCTTCTCTGCTTCCTCAAAAAAGGCACATCCAAACACAATTCCTTGGTCCACTCTGATCACAGTGTGAATCAGTAATCACAGGAAGTCATGCTGCATTTTCTAGTTTGGGTAAGTATATCACTTTGCTGTACATGTTTTTTGGGTGTATGGGACAAGTTTTTGAAGCCTCTGACTGAACATCGCTGAAACCCATAACAAAGATGGGTTAAGCAGTGTAGGTTTCAGTATGAACAGAAATGCAAGAGGCAGGAAAATAAATAAAGATTTCAGTCCTTGAAAGTGAGTCTTTGTCTAGAAATATTGTCAGGGACCATGGTACAAAACCCTTTTCCACATTAAATGTTTGAAAGGACAGGGTGAGACTTCTTAAACAGCTCACAAGAGGATCATTTAGTTTGGGAAATAACTTCCCTTCATAAATCTTTGAACTGCATAAAGAGCAGAAATGGTTGGTCCAATGGAACAGACTAAATTCAGTCTGATCTATGAGCCTTTAACTGTATATAATAAGACCTTTCCTCCAGCTGCATGACCTACTGATCTGTTCCTAGTACATTACTTGCTAATGCAGACATACTTTGTATTGCTGTTTACTCTACAGCAGGACTATGACCAAGGAGTAATTCCACTAAAAGATTTGTGAGTTATTATTACTTCAATTTAGTTATTATTTCCATTTTCCTGTAAAGATACATATGCAGAATGATTATTATTACTTTTGATCATCATTCTTTTCAGTTTTTATTCTTCTATTGTAACTGTCATGCAAGTAGACAAGACTGGGTTGTAAATGTGATACTAAACCCATCTGAACAAGAATTGTTCATAAAAGTAAATAGATTTTGTCATGCCATCTCACTGTGCCACTATTCGCACAGTAGATACGCTGGTATCCTCCTTTTTTTGTATGTATATTTTTCCTCCATTCTTTCTTTTCCCTGCATTTTCTGATACTTCTTTCATCATTACAGGAAGTATAAAAAAAAAGATTTTTAGAAATACATTAATAACAAAAAGAGAGCCAAGGAGTATCTCCATCCCTTATTGGATGGGGGCAGGGGAGGGAACATTGCCACCAAGGATGAGGAAAAAGGCTGAGGTACTTAATGCCTTCTTTGCCTCAGTCTTTAATAGTCAGACCGGTTACGCCCAGGGTATTCAGCCCCCAGACCTGGAAGACAGGAATGGAGACCAGAATAAAACTCCCACAATCCAGGAGGAATCAGCAGTCCGAGCTAACAGGGGAGGTCCTAGACGACTGGAGGCTTACCAGTGTGATGCCCACCTACAAGAAGGGTCGGAAGGAGTATCGCAGGAACTACAGGCCTTTCAGCCTGACCTCGATGCTGGGCAAGATTATGCAGCAGTTTGTCTTGAGTGCGCTCACTGCACATGTGAAAGACAACTAGAGGGTTCTGAAAGGCAGGTCCCACGATGGGCACGGCTGCTAGCTGAATCCCGGTGACAGACACTGCAGCTAAACCAGAAAATGAACACATGCTGGTATCAGTCATCCCTATACAGAAGAAAAAATACACAAAGAAATCAGTTCACCCCATAATAGATGATGATGAACCAGGGCCATCATGAGAGCAGAAGCCAGAGATAGTCACCTGATCCCTATCCCTATGCGAGCTGTGAGATACGTGAAAAGACTTCAGCCGCAATTCAGGGGAGTGCATAGGTACCTGGTTGCTCCCATGCTGGCATAATGGGGCCAGCAGTTTGGAATTAGAGGGTGGGGCAGCCAAGCAGCTGGGATCCCTGGACAGGGAGGGAGGTATTGACAAGGTGATTGGAAAAAAGGCACAAGCCCTTAGCCTCTGGAGGCGACTTCTGTCAGGCATGAGGAAAGGTAGCCCTTCAGTGAAAATGTTGTGTGTTATCCAGGCAAGTGGACAACCATGGAGAGGGGTATCCAGTACTTGAGGGTATTAGCCACGTGCGAGCTGGTTTATTGTGACCTGGATGGTGTGCAGTTACCCACAGACCCAGATGAAGTCCAATGAACGTGACTTATGTGGCAGAAGTTTGTCCGGAGTACATCATTGTCATATACCAACTCATGGGCAATAATGGACTGGAAAGGTAAAGAAGCACAAATGGTGGATGAAGTGGCTGTCCAACTCCAGCAATACAAAGAAAGTCTCTCTTCCTAATCTCACCTGTGGAGAAACTGGCACAGGAGGTCCAGCAACTCAAAGAGGATAGATCATACTCCCCACCTGTACGGACCAGTATCTCAACTCTTAGGAGTAAGCATTTCTCTGCTCAAGAGAGAGAATATAGTGGGCACACACTACAAGGCACCCTGTGGTTTTACATGGAGATAATATGAGGAAGTGGGATGGAAAACCTACCTCAACCCTAGAGGCATGAGTGAGTGAATTGGAAGGAAAGCAATCACAAAAGCGGATTCTTCTAGGAAAAATGCAGTTCCAGTTTCTAGTGGGGAGTTCTCCAGACAGAGTAAAAAGCTTGATCTTACTTCTGATCCTCTTGAACTGACTTCTAAGTCATTTTTACAGGAATTGTGAGCCTAGCTGGAAATGAGTGGCAAAAGCACCCCATAGTGACTGGCCCCAAGACTCCGTGCATCCTTGGCATAGACTATCTAAGGAGAGGGTATTTCAAGGACCCAGAAGGGTACTGGTGGGCTTTTGGCATAGCTGCTTTGGAGATGGAGGAAATTAAGCAGATGTCTACTTTGCCTGGTCTCTCGGAGGATCCTTCCGTTGTGGGGTTGCTGAGGGTTGAAGAAGAACATGTGCCAATATTGCTACCACAATAGTGCACCGGTAAAAATATCTCACCGAGACTCCCTTATCCCAATCCATAAGCTGATTCCTCAACTGGATAGTCAAGGAGTAATCAGCCAGACTCGCTCACCCTTTAATAGTCCCATATGGCCAGTGACAAAATCTACTGGAGAGTGGACACTGACAGAAGACTATCGTAGCCAAAATGAATTCACGCTGCTGCTGAGCGCTGCTGTGCCGAACATACTAACACTTCAATATGAACTGGAGTCAAAGGCAGACAAGTGCTATGTCACACTTGTTATCCCAAATGTGTTCTTCTCGATCCCTTTGGCGACAGAGTGCAGGCCACAGTTTGCTTTCACTTGGACAGATGTTCAATACACCTGGAATCAACTGTCCCAGGTGTGGAAACACAGTCCCACCATTTGCCATAGAGTAATCCAGACTGCACTGGAAAAGGGTGAAGCTCCAGAACATCTACAGTACATTGATGGCAACCTTGTGTGGGGTGATGCAGCAGAAGTTGTTCTTGAGAAAGGGGAGAAAATAGTTCAAATCCTTCTGAAAGCCAGTTTCGCCATTAACCAAAGTAAGATCAAGGAACCTGCACAGGTTTTTAGGAATAAAATGGCAAGATGGGCGTCGTCAGATCCCAATGGATGTGATCAACAAAATAGCAGCTATGTCTCCATCAGCTAGCAGAAAGGAAATAAAAGCCTGCTTAGGCATTGCAGGTTTTTGGAGGATGCATGTCCAAAATTACACCCAGATTGTAAACCCTCTCTATCAAGTGACCCGGAAGAAGAATGATTTTGAATGGGCCCCTGAGCAATGACAAGAATTTGAACAAATTAAACAGGGGACAGTTCATGCAGTAGCCCTTGGACCAATCCTGTTAGGATAAGATGTTAAAAATGTGCTCTGCACTGCAGCTGGGGAGAATGGCCCAACTTGGAATCTCTGGCAGAAAGCACCAGGGGAGACTTGAGGTTGACCCCTGGGGTTTTGGAGTCAGGGATACCAAGGATCTGATGCCCACTGTAGTCTAGCTGAAAAAGAGATTCTGGCAGCATATGAAGGAGTTCAAGCTGCTTCAGAAGTGGTCGGCACTGAGGCACAGCTCCTCAGCACCCTGACTGCCGGTCCTGGGCTGGATGTTCAAAGAGAGGGTCGCCTCTACACATCATGCCACTGATGCTACATGGAGTACGTGGGTCACACTGATCACACAGTGGACCTGAATGGGAAACCCCAGTCACCCAGGAATTCTGAAAGTAATCATGGACTGGCCAGAAAGCAAAGATTTCAGAATGTCACCAGAGGAGGAGGTGACACATGCTAAGGGGGCCCCACTGTATAATAAACTGCCAGAAAATGAGAAACAATATGCCCTGTTCACGGATGGGTCCTGTCACATTGTGGGAAAGCAGCAGAGGTGGAAGGCTGCTGTATGGAGTCCTACACAAAATGTTGCAGAAACTGCTGAAGGAAAAGTTGAGTCGAGCTGGTTTGCAGAGATGAAAGCCATGCAGCTATCTTTAGAAACTGCTAATCGAGAAAAGTGGGCAGCGCTCTGTCTTTACACCGACTCCTGGATGGTGGCAAATGCCCTGTGGGGGCAGCTACAGCAGTGAAAGAAGAAGAACTGTCAAACCCATGTGGGCTGCCCCATTGTGGCAAGTTATTGCTGCCCGGCTAGAGAAGCTGGGTGTAAAATTATGGCACGTGAACGCCCATGTCCCTCAGAGTCAGGCCACTGAGGAACATCAAAACAACCAGCAGGTGGATTGGGCTGCCAAGGTTGAAGTGGCTCAGGTGGATTTGGACTGGCAACATAAGGGTGAACTGTTTGTAGCTCAGTGGAAGAGATGTAACATACAGATGGGCTTGCGACCGAGGGGTGGTTTTGACCATGAACACTATTTCACGGGTTATCCATGAATGTGAAACATGAGCTGCAATCAAGAAAGCCAAGTGGGTAAAGCCTCTGTGGTATGGAGAATGATGGCTAAAACACAAATATGGGGAAGCTTGGCAGATTGAGTATATCACACTGCCACAAACCCGCCAAGACAACCACTATGTACTTACAATGGTGGAAGCAACAACCGGTTGGCTAGAAACATATTCTGTGCCCCACGCCATCATCTGGAACACTATCCTAGACCTTGAAAAGCGAGCCCCATGGCAACATGGCACCTCAGAAAGAGCTGAGTTGGAAAATGGCACTCATTTTCATAACAGCCTCCATAGACACCTGGGCCGAAGAGCATGGTATTGAGTGGGTGTATCACGTCCCCTATCATGCACCAGCCTCCAGGAAAATCAAATGGTACAATGTACTGCTGAAAACTACACTGAGAGCAATGGGGGTTGGGACTTTCAAACACTGGGATACTCATTTAGCAAAAGGCACCTGGCTGATTAACACCAGAGGATCCACCAATCAAGCTGGCCCTGACCAATGAAAACTTCCATGTCCTGTGGAAGGTGATAAAGTCCCTGTAGTGCACATGAAGAATATGTTAGGGAAAACAGTGTGGGTTAGTCCTGCCTTAGGCAAAGGCAAACACATCCATGGGATTGCTTTTGCTCAAGGACGTGCATGCATTTGACAGGTGATGCGGAAGGATGAAGAAGTCCAATGTGTACCTCACAGGGATTTGATTTTGGGTGAGAATAGCCATAAATTAAATTGTATGATGTAATTGCTATATAATGTAACCCTGACACCATATGTCATCACTACTGTAGTTGTTGTATGCCATATCAAGGGTATCACAGCAAGAATCACCCAGACTAATGAAGGATGGACTTTGATGAAACTGATCAAAGTGCAGCAGTGATGAGACCTGGCTTCAGCAACTGACACCCAGCAGTCTCCTCAAGTTCGTCATCTTCAGCCCACAGATCATTGACATGGGCTGTGCCAGATATACCAGCCGCAAGCTCCAGATGCAGCATACGGATATCCAACAACACACATCATCTCTCCTGCCCTGAAAGGCTTTTAAGACAGATGGAGCCCAACACCACGGATTAAATGAACTCAACAGACATGTTAGAGTCATGGTCCATAGACTAAGGAAATGATATCTGTGTGTATATATTAAAGACAGGAGAAGTAGTGGTGATTAACTGGAAAATGGGGGACCTGGGCATGACATAGAAGTATAGAATAAGTGGTGGATAACGTCCTATGTTTGGCTGGGGTACAGTTAATTTTTCACAAGAAGCCAGGAGGTGACACAGCCGGGACAGCTGACTCAAACTGACCAAAGAAACAGGACAAACAGGGTATTCGATACAATGAGACCTCGTGCTCAGTTCTGAGTAGGGGAGCTGGCCGGGGAGAGGTTAATCGCTGCTGGGGAGTGTGTTGGGCATCGGGTGGCAAGAGAGCTGCCCTGTGTCTTCCCTTGTTTTGTATTTTCTTTGTATGAGTATTATTGTTGTTACTGTTTGCTTCCTTTGTTGTTTTGTTAAACTGTCCTTATCCCTACCCATGGACTCTTGCCTTTTTCTTCTGATTCTTCCACCCCCACACTGGTGAGAGGGGCAATAGAGCGGCCATGTTGTTCTTTGTTGCCAGCCAGGGCTAAACCATGACAGACTGCAAAACTATTCTTGTCATAAAATTGACATTAGCTTAAAAGGTCTTGTACTTGCTGTGATTAATTTCAGTCAGTGAGCATAAAGTCTGCATAATATGTGATTTCTAGATCTGGAATTTTTAATTTGAATTTGCTCAGTCAATCAGTTTCTAGTGACGACATGAAGGACAGTGACAGTTATTTCTGAGAAATATTGTATTCAGATACCTAACAGCAACTGAGCTACTAACATTCTTAATTTGGAATTAACGGTGAATTCTGTAACTTTCCCTAGCAGTTTAGCAATAATTTATTACTCATCAAGTGCTTCTGAAACACCACAAAGTCAGCTTTCAAAGATGATCCAATTTCATAAGGTGCTGGGCCAAACCCATTATGTCATCAGCATATAGATGACATCTGGTGTCCAGACTGTAACTGCTTCAGCTACTACCACTGCTGTGAAATGTAAGTGTGAGAAGGAGCAGCGAGAAGGACTACAGGTGCAAACCAAGCCCCAAAGAAGTTACTTTTAGATGCCTTCTGAATTTCTTGGTAAATCAGTTGAATTTCATTGGATATTATAATTGACATTCTACTTCTTAGCAATTCTTCCAACCACTGAACATCCATTAGTAGTCCAAAATGCCTTTTTGTAAAATCTGCAAGAATCATTCCAGTATTCATGAAGAACTAATAAGAGATGGATTCTGAAAAACTTGAATAAAGTCCAGTTATCTCTTTTATAAATACCTGAGTCTTGACTTTTGCTCACTCACCTGGGTCATGTTTAGCTTGAGTAATACTAGGCTTAAGAACTTGTAATTTAATCCAAGGTCACGATTTGTGATGTTGGACTTTGTAAGCCAATGTAAGTTAAAGACTCCCCAGGAGTAAAGAGAATAGCTGGTGTAACTCAAGTGTGGAACTATTGGAGAAAGGCATTGAGAGACTGAGTGCTGTATAGCAGCTGGCTCTTAAGGATACGCATCTGAAGAGGAAGAAAATACAATATACCAGATGGCAGTGGAGGCTCCACACCAAGAGAGACAGAAAATGAATTTTGATGAGAGCTTATTGTTGCTCAGTTCTCTCTGTGACTGAAATAGAAACAATGTTTGTTTTCAGACAAAATTCAAGATGCATAACTCAGTTTTTATGCAATCCATAACTCATTATAGGAAACATTAGTTACTGCAGACCCAAATTTATTTCCACTATAGCTAATACATATTAGGTACTAGGCTCTGCAAAGTAAGGCTTATGACTATTTAAAAGGAATATGCAGGTATATCTGCATCTCCTTCATCTTTGTCTTGGTGATTCATAGCTCTCCAAAACAGTATCAGAGATCTGGACTCAGTTTCCTTAAGTCTCATTTTCTGCACAGCACTTTGCAGTGCTGTGGTGAATCACAAAGCACACCGCAATCCCCTGCAACACACACCTCTAAGAAAGAAGACACATAAGAAAGAAAGTAGCTTTAAGTTTCAAGTTCAGCAAAAATATCTTCACAAATGTGGATATAAGTAAGCAGAAAACAAATCAAGAGAAAATCAATTACTAGAAGCAGAGGGTAAAAATCCCTAAGATGGTACCTACTTTTCAGATAGGTATGGTGGTACAGCATTTTGGTACTTATTTTTAGTCTATATGTCGTGAAAAAAATGTATTTTGGAGGTGCATTTCTATAAAGACATCACAGAGGTATGTAGGGTTTGGCACTTCATGTGTAAACATTTTGAAAGTAGTTGAGCACATACAGCTGAAATCCTGCCTCACTCCGACCACTAGCAAAGCTCCTATTTCACTGTAGAGAAACTACATTTCAACACGGATGTAAAATATTCCCTTAATTATTCATAATTGTACTTGGTAATTGAGCCCTATGTTTCTAAATTAGACTAACATGTTTTCAACTAACATCATTTCAGTTACATAAAAACACTGTTTAATAATCAGCTATTTTGTTCTTTATATTTGCAATGAAAGCAGACCTTCTAAAAGTAAGTGTTATGTTCTTCAGCCAGTAACAGACATGTAGACTTAATTTTATTGACAGTAATTAACTTTTTAAATTAAAAAATGACAGTAATTTAGAGATAATCCAATAATTTTTCTTCCTCTTAACTCTTCATCACCTGGAAGGTGTACACTTACCAAAAAATATCAAAAATGTGCTTGCAAAATATAACTAGAACTCTAAGATGATGGGATCAATTCAATGCTTTTCTGGTTTATAATACATTGGATAAACCCCTAACAAGTGCTTTTGTGTCAAAACATTTAAAATACTGACAGTATTTCTTGTTTTTAATGTTTTTCTAATTCTTTTTTAAAGAGAGCCTGGGTCAATAAAAGATATTGTGAAAGAGCCAGATCCATACGGTTGGTTTTTTTGAAGACATTTTATAAAGAACAATATACTCAGCATGTCTTCCTTGCCTCAGTCTTTCCCAACAAGATCGGCCTTTGAGAATCCCATGTCCCAGAGATCAGACGGAAAGGCTGAAGCAAAGATGTACCCTTGGTGGAAGAAGATCACGTAAGGGAATACTTAAGGAAACTGAACTTACTTAAGTCTATGGGTGCTAATAGGATCATAGAGCATTAGAATGGTGTTATTTGACAGGGACCTTTTACAGGACATCTAGTCCAACCCCCTTGCTACGGGCAAGGACATCTTTCACCAGATCAGATTGCTTTAAGCCCTGCCTAACCCAACTAGACATGGGGCATCCACAACTTCCCTGGGAAACCAGTTCTCCATCTTTTCCTTTAAGTCCTTTTTAACTACTGAAAGGCTGCAACAAGGTCTCTCCAGAGCCTTCTCTTTTCCTGGCTAAAAACTCCTAACTTTCACAGCCTTTCTTCACAGAAGAGGTATCCCAGCCTTTTGATTATTTCCATGGCCTCTCTCTTAACCCACTTTCAAAGGTCCATATCTGTCTTGTATTAGAGACCTCAAAACTGAATGCAGCACTCCAGGTGGGGTCTCGCAAGAGCATAGTAGAGCGGGTGAATCACCTCCCATGACCTGCTGGCCATATCCCTTTTATGCAGCATGAGGTAACATTGGCTTTCTGGGCTGCAAGCAAATGTTTCTGGAAAAGATATTTTTTTTTGTCCGTGTGTATCCCCATGTCCTTCTCCATAGGGCTGCTTTAAATCCATTCATCAGCCAGTTTGTACTTATAATGCGGATTGCTGCAGCCCAGGTGTAGGACCTTGCACCTTGCTTGTTGAACTTCATGAGGTTTGCATGGGCCCACTTGTCAAGCCTGTTAAGGTCCCTCTGGATGGCATCCCTTCCCTCTAGCGAACCAACTGCACCAATCATCTTGGTGTCTCCTTGATGTCATCTTGGTGTCCACTCATGCAGTCACTCCATAGCAGGCCACTAGACTAGTCATACGTGATTTGCCCTTGGTGAAGTCATTTTGATTGTCTCCGACCACCTCATTGCCTTCCATAGGTTTTGACTTATCTTCCAGGAGGATCTGTTCTATGATCTTACCAGGCATGAAAGTGAGTCTCACTGGCTGCTAGTTCCTAAAATCCTCCTTTGTAAAGTATATGTATTCTATTTGCTTTTTCCCAGTCACCAGGGCCTTTGCCTACTGCCATGAATTTTCAAATACAGTGGAGAATAGCTTAGCAACTACATATGCCAGTTCTCTCAAAAGCATTGGATGCATCCCATTGGGTCCAATGGATTTTTGTTCAAGACCATCCTCACATGGTTTCAAACCTGAATTTCTCCTATGATAGGAGGGACATCATTTTCCTAGTCCTTGCCTTGTGGTTCAGGGTCTTGAGAGCTGTGGGAGGAGCAATTGCCAGTAGTAACTGAGGCAGAAGAATTGTTGAGTACCTCAACCTTCTCCATGTCTGTTGTCACTAGATCGCCTGTCTTTTTTTCAGGGAGAGTGCAACCATGAGTGCTGAGGGAGCTGGCTGACATAATCTTGAGGTCACTCTTGGTAACTTTGATTAATCATGGCAACTGGAAGAAGTGTCCGAAGACTGCAGGAAAGTAAATGTCACTTCTGTCTTCAAGAAGGCCATTAAGAAGGACTAAAGGAACTACAATTCAGCCTCACCTCGATCTCAGGGAAGGTGATGTAGCAGCTAACCCTGGAAACCATTTCTAGGCACCGTAAGGACAAGAAAATAATCAGCATTAATCAGAATCGATTCACCAAGACAAAGTCATGCTTGTCTACCTTAATAAACTTCTACAATTAAATGACTGACCTGGTATATGAGGGCAGACCATTTGCCACTGTCTCCCATAAGCTCATCACAGACAAGCTGTTATGTATGGGTTACATGAACAGACACTGAGGTGGACTGAAAACTGGTTGAATGGCCGGGCCCAGAGAGTGGTGATAAACAGCACATAGTATAGTCGCAGGCTAGTAATTTGCGGTGTAACCCAGGGGTTCACACTAAGTCCAGTCTTGTTCAGTATATTCACTAATTATCTTGATGATAGGGAAGTGAGTACCCTGAGCAAGTTTGCAGATGACACAATACCAAAAGTCAAAAAAGTGCATCCATGAAAAATCTCTGGTCAACAGGGAACAAGAAAGTGGAACACAGCCACTTCAAGTATGAAGGACAAATGGAAAAAAATTTCAGGATCTGTAAAATGGTAAACTTATAATTCATGATGCACACAAGAAATACAGTAT
>Ga0065711_1010130_pt1 | contig 12844 bp, 9 predicted proteins | sample Hoacrofraction12_FD_59098 | JGI IMG/M metagenome (GOLD analysis project Ga0065711, IMG submission 59098) | Hoatzin crop microbial communities from Cojedes, Venezuela - Epithelial fraction 12 v2 (version 2) | ecosystem: Host-associated > Birds > Digestive system > Esophagus > Crop | place...
GTCTCCTTCTCTGGAGATATTCAAGACCCGCCTGGACAAGGTCCTGTGCAGCCTGCTGTAGGTGACCCTGCTTCAGCAGGGGGTTGGACTAGATGACCCACAGAGGTCCCTTCCAACCCCTAACAGTCTGTGATTCTGCATAAATTGTTGTTGAATATGTCCAGTTTCTTGTGTTTATATCCACGTTTCGTCAGTATGAGCAAGTGATTCCGATTCTGCTTCCAGCAGAGATGCAACTAACGCTCCATGGCTGCAGATGTCAGTCCAATGAGGTATTTTGTAAGTTGTCACTTAGATTTACTGTACTACATGTTGTCCAAGCCATGAAGTTAAAGTTTTGCATGCAGGACCATCAGTCCTGGAAAACTAATGCCACCATACGCTTGGTAGCACTGCTGCAGTACTAACACCATTAAGAAAGGGCCTCTGCTCAATAGCTCTATTTCCCCACATTTACCTCACTTACATAGATGAAAAGATAAATTTGCTGTTTGCAGAGCCTGGCTGAAAGAACCAAGATAAAAAGCACAACAAACATTAAAAATGGGAGATCAGAATGTGGTATCTTGTCTTTGTTTTCTGTACATTTCTATTTAAAAAAAAAAACAACTACGGATGAAAGATTATGCGGTGACTACTTCCAGTTTCTTATGGATTTACTGCTAGTCAAAAAACATTCCATTCGCCTGTCCTACCCACAATCAATAGGAATACACACTCTGCACCATCATCCACTCTGTAACACAAAAACATATTGACCAGACCAATCTGCCAGAATCGCCCTTCCAAGGGATCTAGTGGCTAGCTAAATTATGCCCTCCATTAGCTGCCCTCTACTCACTGAAACAGAATCAATTGCCAGAATCTCAGCTGTTAGAAATATTCTCCTTGCCCACACAGAGCTCTTTCAAAAACACAAGTTTCAGGGTTTGTTTTTTTCCTTGTACGTGCAATATATATAATATTCATCTCTAATCACAACCCTTTGTCAATCCGTACATTGATAGATGTGCGCAGAATCTCAGCTCCTCAGCAACTCCCAACACAGGTCTCTTACACACCTCACTACAATGACGTCTTATACAAAAATTTAAGCATTAGGAGTTCGCAGGAGACTTTTCCCAACATTCACTACACCCTTTCCAAACAACCCTCAGCAAAAGCAGTTTGTACGTTTTCCACATACTAGAATAGTGGCACATCTCACCACGGGACTGCAGTTAAGCTTCTGCATTCTGCTTCGTATCACCATAAATTAGAATACTCCAGCTATCTCTCACATCCTCTTTTGTCACGGGAAAACGCATCGCAGAAACCAGAAATACAAAAAGGTCATGGAGTCCATCAGCCTCTCTACTATAAAAAGACAGTGAAATGCTGTACTGGGAGTATTTTAACAGAAGTCTTCACAAGTAAGAACCACTCTTGGACTAAGGGAACAAAAAACTGAACAAAGTGTTCTTCGGAATTTAATTATTTTAGCTCATATACAAAATAACAGCCTAAATTTGCCTTCAACAGAAGAAATCAGTCATGCACAAAAAAAAGTAGTTCTAGGACTGGATATACCTTATCAACATTTACAAAGGCCAGTCACAGGCCTCGTCTGTAACAATGGAAAAGGTTCCTTGGTTTAATTAAAATCAGTTCAGAATTGATCTCATTAAATCACCATGAATTTCTAAAGCAGCCTGATAATTACAGCTCTTTAAACACCACATTTAAACTAAACTAATGTAAGTAAGGTTTAAATTAGCCAAAGTGTTAGATATTTGCACCAAGTGTACTGGACGCAATTCTAAAAATTATAGGAGCCAGAGTGGTACAACTCCAGTATCCTGAACGAGTCCACACAAGAACCACACATCTCTGCGTTCTTCCCAACATTTGTGGGTAACCCTCTAGTCAGGTTCATCATTTATCTCCATGATGGGCTCTAGGTCTGCCTCCAGGCAAGTCCAGCAGCACAAATCCCTCACCTGGCTACCAGAGCAGCACCACCGCCTGAATTATACTATATATAAATATATATATGTAGCCCAAGCCACAAGCCATTCAGAGGATGCTACGAGGAAGGGGCTGCAAGTCCTTGGCCCCAGTCTATCTGCACCTGAGCACAAGGTGGAGAAGGAGTGGGCAGACACCGAGCTGGGACCAGCACCTCCAGACGAGCACCCATGCCTTCCCCAAAGGAGAGGGAGGGAGGCGGCGGCCCCAGCCAGAGAGCAGTCGCAGTGCCCTTGGCCACCATGAAATCCAGCCAGGATCTTACAATGGCTCTGGGTAAACTCTTCGGGTGATCTTTACCCTTCCGCCACGGCCCTTTTCTGAAGATTAGAATAATTTCAGTTTCATTACATAGCTGAAATTTAGTTACAAAAGCTTTGTTTTTCTGCATAGCCTTCCAACCACAAGCTTATTTTGTCTGCACATCAGATACAGAAACCGCACCAAACCAATTCAGTCAACTTGTTACAAAAAGACAGGCCTCAAATTTTTCTTACAATTCCCTCAGTTTCAATCATATCAAAAAACTGATGGCAATTAACTACAAGACTCTCAACACGGTACCTTGGAACACTGAGAAACAACTGAAGGTAATTAAAAAATCCCTACATTATAGTATGCCATGCATTGCACGAGACATGCACTTAGAAAAAGAGAAAAGTCACAAATGGAAGAAGGGCCTTTCAGTTGTAATATTACTAATATTACAAAATTTATATAAAAACATTATAAAATCAACTTTTAAAAAATGTTACAATCCCAGATGATGCATTTTATATTCCAATGAAGATTATGTGCAAATTGCTTCAAATCAAAATTACGAAAGCCCAGAAATAACTTAATTACAACGGCTCTTTCACCATAACAATCTTTCCTGATGACCAACATTTCATAAAAATTAACAAAAGCACTAACGTAAAGCAAGGCATGACCAGCAACGCTGCTCGCATCGTAGTTGCGCCAGGAAGATGAACGAGGGAGAGGTGAAGTCAAAGAGCGTTCCCCACTGATGGAGAGAGCACCTTCTCTCGTACCCAGCCTGATGCTGAAGGACAGCAGCACAGTCATCCGATTTATTTTAGATAACCAGTCTCTGTTTTCAGCCACAAAAGCAGCAGTTTAGTCTTTTGATCCAATGCTCTGGTAGCAGCTGTGGCCAGACGGGTGTAACTGCCTTCCACTTTTGCCATATCCACTAGGATTTTATAGGTCAGCACAGAAACTCGGAATCCATTACCACCCCACCCCTGCTTTAAACACATAATGCAGAATGCTTGGAAGCTCATTAAGTTCTGCCTGAAAGTAACAGAGAAATTATATATGCAGTTTTAAAGAGAGCTTGGCTATCTGAATACACCTACGTTACACATAGCTGATTTTTGTTAGAATAACAAATTACCCCTCACAAGCCCTCTGAGGGTGAACCACGGTGTGAAGGAAAAACTACTTGGTCACACTCAAAGCCAACCATCAAAGCAGCGCTCCAAGCGATTTCTGTAGTGCTGCTTCTGTGAAGGAAGCCTCAAACACCTGCATTAAATGTACACAAACAAAGCAAGCGAGAAGAAAATATTTATTATTTACAAAGACACACAAATATTTACCCTACCAGTAACAAAAATGAACGTTCTCAGGGATTCATCTATCTGACATGACAATAACAACCACAGCTCAGCTCCCATGTCATAAAAATATGGAAAATGTTGCAGGCTCCCTATCAGTTAATATTTTGACTCGTTTGCTGAATTTCAAAGATAACACTAAATATGCAAAATAAGATGGGACTGATCTCAACGCAGCTGATGTTCAAATAAGCCAGCACTGTCTCTTTATACAAGTAAGCTTTCAAAGAAAGTTACTTCTGAATAAAGATTTTTATAACTCTTAAAAGGCACAGGTCTCATTTAGCTTTCCCATCTTCTTGAACGTTAACTATACTTTGATTTATCTAGCATTTTATAAAGTGTATCTATAAAACTCAAGCAATGGCTGCTACATTATATTTCACACCATTTACAAATTATTTCCTCATCAAAGCTTCCTGTGATTTCTAAGGTCACAGGCCGGATTCAGTTTTTCAACTGTTCAATTTCCAAGACGCCACGTATAAAGTATTCTAAAGTCATTAAATGCACCTTAGTTTCTATTCTTTGTTAAAAACCACTTCAGAGTTGTGCATTTTAGAGGTCACAGTGGTCTTCCTCAGCCAGAGTTCAAATAATTGTATTTTTATTGATACGATCCCATAATGCGCACGTCATCGAGTCGTTACATTCGGGCCACTGACCTCCTTAACGCAACAACTCATTTTAAGCCATTTCATGAAATTGCAGCACCTCTCTCTAGAGCAAGAATCCCATTAGCTGAAACCAGCTTCAATACACCCATCAACTTCTCTACCCCCCAAGAAAATGAAAAAAAGGTGTTTAAAACCTGGTTTTGCCTCAACACTAAGAAGGAAAATAAATATCTATTTAAAAAGAAAGCTGGTAAATCTCAAACACTTCCCACGTCAGTAACAACCACCTATTTAGTCAGGGGGAATAAGAGAAGCACCCCTTAATTACACACTAAAATTGTGTTCAGTACTACTAACACTTTAAAACACATCCCTCAGTATTCAGCACTGACTATGCACAAAAGCAGGCTTTTTTCTCAAGCAAGTTCTTGAGAAAATCAGGCTGAATCAGGGCCTAAGCACCTTAATGTGACAAAAAGAACAGAAATACACCTTCCTGGTACTTTCAAACATAAAAATAGAATAAATACCCAGCTTGCGAATGCATGCGGTTGCACTGTGAAGGCCAGTTTGATAAAACCAATCTACACCCTGTGGCTGGCAACCCGAGCCCGAAGGCTTGGCTGCCACAGAGCACAGCATTCCTCCAGGCTGACCGAAGTCACACCGCCCAGCTTCTCCGGCACGGTGACACGCGGAAACTCATCTCGCTGGCCAGAGGCAAGCGGCCAAATTCGCTCTAGAACAGGCAGGTGACTCCGTGCTGTCTCTATAAAGCAGGACCACTTAGATACCATGATACTATTTGGACAAAAAAAAAAAAAAAAGACATTTCTGCGCTTCTGATTTCTGTTTTCATGCAGTCAGCTACAATTACAGAAGTCCCGAGTACAAAAAAGCCAGGAAAACCCAAGACCTTTGCGATAAACTTCAGCATAACCCTGTTACTGACTGCGTGGGGTTTGTGTGGCAAGGTTTTGGTAGCAGGGGGCTGCTGGGGTGGCTTCTGTGAGAAAGTGCTGGAAACTTCCCCACGTCCAATGAAGCCAATGCCAGCCAGCTCCAAGATGGGACCCACTGCTGGCCAAGGGATGCTGGTAGCACCTCTGAGATAACTTATTTCAGAAGGGGAAAAAAAATCTGCAGCCAGAGAGAGGATTCGGTCTGTGCGAGAGCAACAACTCTGCAGACCACCAGGTCAGTGCAGAAGGAGGGCAGGAGGTGCTCCAGGCACCGGAGAGGAAGGTTCCCCTGCAGCCATGGAGCAGACCGTGGTGGGGCAGGCTGTCCCTGCAGACATGGAGCACACCGTGGGGGAGCAGACCCCCACCCAAAGCCCAGACAGGACCCCACACCAGAGCAGGGGGTGCCTGAAAGAGGCTGTGACCCCACGGAGAGCCCACAACAGAACAGACTCCTGCCAGGACCTGTGGCCCTGTGGAGAGAGGAGCCCACGCCGGAGCAGGTTTGCTGGCAGGGCTTGTGACCCCATGAGGGACCCACGCTGGAGCAGCCTGTTCCTGAGGGACTGCACCCCACGGCAAGGGCCCCACACTGGGGCAGCTCGTGGAGAGCCGTCTCCCGTGGAAGGGACCCCACGCTGGGGCAGGGGCAGAGCGCGAGGAGGACGGAGCTGCAGAGCCAGCGTGTGACGGACTGACCGCAGCCCCCATTCCCCATCCCCCTGTGCCACTTGGGGGGACATAGAGAAATCAGGAGTGAAGTTGAGCCCAGAAAGCAGGGAGGGGTGGGGGGAAGGTGTTATTTTAAGATTTGGTTTTGTTTCTCATTATCCTACTCTGATTTAATTGGTGATAAAATAAACTAGATTTTCCCCAAGTTGAGTCTGTTCTGCCCATGACAGTAACTGGCGAGTGATCTCCCTGTCCTTATCTCGACCTACGAGCCTTTCGTCAGTATTTTCTCTCCCCTGTCCAGTTGAGGAGGGCAGTGACTGAGGGGCTTTGGTGGGCACCCAGCCTCCAGCCAGGGTCCATGCACCACACAGCCAGAGAACGAGATGTGTGAGGCATGTCTGTTACTACATCTCACATTTAAAATTCATCTCTGGTTGATGAGCCTCTCTCCAAACCTCACTCAGATTTCACCCAACCCACTGCCATCAGCCTAGGGTAGCTGCAACTGCCAAACTCACATCATCAACTGCTCAACGCAACAGCTCCTTTCTCAGGCTCCCCAGTCACCACTTACTCTACACCCAGCTCTGCGACCCATCCTGTGGTCCAGCTGATGGACAACGAAACACCTTGGAGAAGAAGACAAGCAGGTCTGAGAAAACAAGCCAGTACCAGCACTGGGCGCCTTCAGCACAGCCAATAACAGAAGACACTTAACCTGCCCACAAATACCCAGTCCAATTTGTTTTAAGCCTGTGAGTATAATTCTAACTTCTAGTTAAATAACTGAGAATCATCTATCCAAAGAGGCAGGAGGACACACAAGCTGCAAGCCTACAGAGAACACTCACAACAGAGAACCAACACCTCTTTTGCGAGTTTTGGGTTTTTTAAGGTTCGCTGGTTTTCTTCCCGGAGAAAAAACCCTTTTGTTCCCAGCATCTGTGCACCAGCCTGTAGAGGCAGTCCACGCAAATGTCTCAAAGTGGAGAGACTGCTCTGGTTCTTTCAGTCAAGATCTGAAAACAGCTTCAAATATTACACAGAAATAGGGAAGCGAGGATTTTGCACAGAAACTGTGAAGTTTAGTTAGGTCCTAAATGAATTTGCAAACAACACTTATGGGTTTGCAGTTATATCCCGTAAGAGTACTTCATCAAACATGCATGTAACTATGAAATTAGTACACAGCAGTCCTTCTCAAGAACAGTCTATTTCACACACCACACTTCTCTTTCATCACTCTGTCTACGGAGTGACAGTGTGGATTCCCACTACTTCTGCTCAGTCAGATCATCTACAGCAAGACTCTAATATAAAACTCATCGGGGGGGAGGGGGGAAGGGAGAGAGGGGAAAAAAAAAAAAAGAATGAAGTGTGAGAGCACATTGACAGCAGTCAATTTCTAATTCAAGCACAGTTTGAGTGCTCCAGCTTGGAGATTTGAATTTTTAATTTCACCAAGAGAGTGGCTTCCAAATTAAGCAGCTGATGCACAGTCAGTCTGAAACTAGAATTGAGTTTACTGAAATAGAAAGTAATTTTCTCTTAACAGCTCAGTAGTGATCACACATAATGAAAATAAAACAACGTGGCAGTTCCTATATTGCCAAGGGTGAGGAGTCAGAATGCTTTTAGCTTTACAATTTAATATCAGAGTCCCAGGACAAATGCTCCTCCTTTGCCTGCTGAAGGAAGTTTACCTTACAGCCCCAGTCAGGCTGTCAGGACATGATGTCAGTGCTGCCTAGACAGCAACGGAGGTGGAATGGAGCTCCAGACATCAGGAAAGCGGAGCGGTAACTTCCCACAGAAAGCACAGCACCTCAGGACGCTGCTTAAATACAAGAGGCTGCAAAAGCCAGGCATGTGCACAACCTGCAGTGACAGCAATGCACGGGACACGGAGCCCACCTGTAGCGAGCCGGCAGGCAAACGAGCAGCGCTGCTCCCCCAGAAAGACATTCTCAGGGTTTTGCAAGAACCCCTGCAGCTCTCCACGCTCCCGCAAAATGCCTGTGCTCGGGTATTCTCTGCTCTTTGCAGCAGCCGTTGCGTGGATTCTGCTTTGGCTGGCTGACAATAAACCACCACTGCAAGCAGTGAGATGAAGATTCTCAGCTGAACCCACAAGGCACCGAGTGCAGCACTGCTCTCCTGCTCTCAACAGCTGCGCAGACAACTTCAGCCAACACAAGGTCTTGCTAAAGGCCAGTGGATTACTCAGCATCATCAGCCTGCGAGGGGTCAACCTTTGTGCTCCAGTAAGCCAACGCATTCCCTTAGAGACCTACACTGGTGAGCAGGAAAGACGCACGTGGGATCCCCTCCGAGATCTTGGGATCCCCTCTGAGATCTTGGGATCCCACACAGCTCAACCTTTACAACCCTTACCCAAGGCTGTAGACAGACAAAACAGAAGTTGGAAGTTTGTTTCATTGGGCCTGAGAACATCAATGTGAAGACATCAGCTACATCTTTTTCCTCTAGCATTGAGGAAAAAAATAGATGGTTCAGGTGAAATTCTGAGATTATCTTATGAAGCTATGGAAGAAGTAGTACAGCAGATATTGCAGAAACTGCAGCAGAATACTAACCACGGGCAAGAACACCTCTTTTCTGGCAGAAATCACAGCTCCTTGTAAATAAGGTGGGACAGAAGTCCCTAGAGCAAGTTAGATATCCAAAAAAGAAAAACCCATCACCAACAAAACATTAACATTCCAGATGTGTCAGCACAGAGCAACGATGACAATCAATACAGAGATAAGATGATCTCAAGAAAGGGCTGGAGAGCACTGAAAGGCTGCACCCACCAGCGCTAGACAGCCAGCAGCCCACACCTGGCATTTCCTACCCACGTCACCAGGTATGGCAGGAACACTGCCTCCGTAACCAGGCTCCTGGAGCAACAACTCACACACGATCTGAGCGACTGCCTAGTCAGCTCCAGGCAGGAGCTGAGTTACCCCACACACCATGACCAGAGACTAAGGACTCAACAGGACCAAAGCCCTGTCTTCACACACATTCGAAAGCCACGCATGCTAGAGGCAGACAAGGATCAGGGGACGCAGCCAAGCAGCAGCCAGACCGCAGGCTGAGGGAGGACATCACCAACACCAACAGATCTACTGTGATTGCCTCCATCCCAACACTGCACACGCTTTCCACCGCTCCCATCAAACCCTGCCTTCCTTTCCACCAACTTCATTTCTCTTCTTGGTCTCCAATTAGTTCTCACAAACCAACTGCTCGTTTCGCTTATAGTAAGTGAAAAATAGAGTCAAACCAGAAATCTTTCCAATTGCTGCTCTGGACCTTTGACTGAACTCTGCATGGGTCACACGTAACACTACACAGTCCAGAGCGATAACCACCCACAAAGCTCCCAAACAACGCTCAAAGCCAAACAGAAATACTCCCTTTCCCCCTATTACTCCTCAATACCACAGCCTTTGGTCCCTTTTGGTTTATCCTTATTGTCACAACCATGACACACATAAGCCTCCCCCAGTCCCCTGAGAGCACACAAGCACATCTTGACTTACCTCCAAAAAGCCTCCTTGCATGAGCTTCCAGCTCCCCAGCCCCCTCAGACCATCCCCTCCCCCCCAACGTGGAGAGCCTTCCTGCTCCCCATCAGCAGAGCTCAGAAGCTTCTAGGCTTCTCCAGCTGCACTTAAATGGGGCCCAACCCCACTTCAGCTGTGTCCACTGATTTGGCTGCTTGCCTCCAGGTGCTCATCCTTTTGGCTACGGGGGCTTCACCCAGTTCTCAGGCCTCCTGTTGCCTCTTTCACAGCACACACACAGTCTGTATGAGCATCTAAACCAAACTCCCCTCTGAAGGCACACTGGCTCTGTTCACCCCCTTTGAGATTATCTCAGTGAAAACACTCTTCCAAGAGCTACCTTCCCGTGACTGTAAATCACTGCTATTCACGTCTAGGAAATCAAGACAATTACCTGCCACAGTTTACTCTGACACTCTCCCTGGGCTAACATATACTAGCTAATAATACAAGTTACGCTTATTAACGTATGATGCTCAACAAAAGCACAGACTTTTGCCAGAGGGTTTTTTAACTTATTTCTGTCGTGCACCATTTGTAATTCACTGAAGAATTCCCACCTAAGTACAAGGCCACAGGATCTGCCACCTATTGTTGGACCTTACCTGCCTGTTTTTATTACCCAAGTAAATTAAAGCACAGTATTAATCTTCAAAGAAACTGTATCCTTACATGAGATAGCTTGCAGATGTTTCTTGGGCGCCAAGAAATCTGTGATGTTGTAATGAAACAAAGTCTTAAGCAAAATACTTCAAGTTAAAAAATAATGAGAAGTAAACACAAAAATCAGACTGACCTTTCAAGAAATATTCTCTATATTAAAAAAAAAAGATTGTTTTGCATAAGCCAATGAAACAGTTTTTCAGGTCAACAAATTCTGGATTCAGCTTAGCATTTTTAATGGATAAAAAAGGTGCAGATTGTACCATATGGTGTTAAACACGCACACCTGAAAAGATCTGCTTCAGTAACAAAACACTTGGCAGAGGAAAACTAAGTGTCATTCAAACTGTTTTCCAGAACAAACAGAGATCATTAACTCATTAGTTCCAATACTCTTTTTTTTTTTAAAATTTGTTACTTGCTTTGGAACACCTGAATTCAGAATCCAGGATTAGCAGGGTCCTGTGCAAGGCAGCGCGCGTTTGCCTGTCTCCTGCAGCCGCGTGGGACAGGCCCCTGGGTAGCACCAGTGTAGCAGCAGCAGGGGATTTCTTCCCCTGCCTCTTCCAGGTTTAAGCATAGAACTCCTGACAAGTATTATTATTAAAAAGCAGCAGCCAGAACTGCTGTAGTTTCCTTTCAAGGAAAGCAATGCGTTTTCAGAGACATCTGATCCCATCGGTCCTGAGGTACAGCAGTAATCCGATGCATGAGTTTGTGGTTAAAGCAGAACACGTGAGGAGCTACGCAACTTACCCAAGTCACAAAGCACGTCCAAGACAGAACTAAGGACTTGCACAGGATTCCTGAAAGACAGCTAGAAAAAAAAAGCATTTTCGCTATAAAAATACACCTAAGGCTTTGTGCTTTTACAACTCTCGTCTTCATTGAAAAGACTGGAGATTTGAAAAGCAGCATTTAGATACTTTTATCTTAATATTCTCAAAATCATCAAACCTTGGAGTCATGAGTTCCCTCGAGGTAGATCCTGCAATAATGCTTCTCCATATGGGATTCTGTACAGTGAAGTTGCATTGGAAACTTCAGGTTTAACTTACATTTTCACCAGAAACTTGAAGCAAATACAGACATCATATCTAGATGACTCCTTAACCTATCTATAATATGACTTGCGCCTGCCTACGTTTTTGTACTCCAAATCTAAACAAGTCTATACTAATCCACAGATCTGATACAGGAAAGCATATTTATAAAATATCTGTGTCAAGTAAGCCCACCATGATGGTCCATGGACAGAAGAAGTTCATTGACGGGCTCTTTTAATTCCCAGATGAAACCATGCTACCTTTAAGCTGGAAGCCTTTTAAATCCTCTCCTGACCAGGGGAAAGGAAAACTCACAGTATTTTGAACGTAGTTGCAGAAGTTTCACAACCTAAAAAGCATCCGCTCCCTCCAACCCTCAGCGAGCAGGAACATCTTGCCTTACTAAAACAAAGAGCTGCCAATAAAACTGTGAGAGACACTGAGAAGACACGTGGATTTTCGTTTCTGTACAATAAAAGTGTCTTAGTGCTTTACTGAACAAAAACATATGAAATGTCTTAAATTACCTTAAAGTCTGAGTCATAAGCAAGGACTTTTGTACTGGAGAAAGCCATGAAGGCAGAACTAAGGACATCTGTAAGGTTAGAATGCCCTCTTTGGGTATAAAGATATATTTGCAGCAACAGTAAATTCCAGCAAATACTGTGCTAATTTTATGCTATAGGAAGGAAAGTAAATCAAAGAATGTCAAGTGTGCTACTCAAAAACTTTTAAAGATGTTATACATGGCACCTGATTACCCTCTACTAGGAACAACATTCCTAAGACGCTGCATACCAACCAACAGCGAGATAACAGCAACCCACACACAGCAGCGCACGGGGGTAGGACAAGAAAGGGATGGGCATAACTTAAAAGAAGAGACATTCAGTCTGGATACAGAGAAAAACCTTTTCACTCTGAGGGCAGGCAAGCAGTGGAGCTTGGAGGTTTTCAAGACCCAACATGACAAAGCCCTGTGCAACCTGGTACAGCCTCAGAGCCAGCCCTGCTTCAAGCAGTGATATGGGACCAGAGACCTCCCGAGGTGCCCTCCAACCTGAACTGTGCTATCATATCTCTAAGTTCTAAATACATGACTCAGGATTTTCAGTATTCCACCAGTTATCCACACACACACAACAAAAGTTCAAGAGTTTCATCTGTGAAGATGAAACTTTGCAAGAAAGCAATTTATCCGATTTAACTCCACAAAGGAGTCACAAGGAAGTCAGTAAACAAGTTTCATCACAACCTGGAAGCTGGAAACAGCTGACTTTCTACGAACAAACTTCAGAATGAAGTTTAGTACTTGAAATAAACAGGTTCTCAGCAAGCATTTAAGCATCCAGCATCCACACAGAGAGAAATCACGAGCTTCAGTGATCACAGAATCACAGAATCACAGAATGGTCGGGGTTGGAAGGGACCTCTGTGGGTCACCCAGCCCAACCCCCTGCCAAAGCAGGGTCACCCAGAGCAGGGTGCACAGGACCGCGTCCAGGCGGGTCTTGAATATCTCCAGAGAAGGAGACTCCACAACCTCCCTGGGCAGCCTGGGCCAGGGCTCCGTCAAAATGGTCAGTGATAGTCAGTGCCTTAAGCAAGGCAGACGCAGCAAGGCATAATAACAGAGGAACTCCTATTGCTCCACAGCAGCAGACCTTTAGTAGATAG
>Ga0065711_1046524_pt1 | contig 12844 bp, 7 predicted proteins | sample Hoacrofraction12_FD_59098 | JGI IMG/M metagenome (GOLD analysis project Ga0065711, IMG submission 59098) | Hoatzin crop microbial communities from Cojedes, Venezuela - Epithelial fraction 12 v2 (version 2) | ecosystem: Host-associated > Birds > Digestive system > Esophagus > Crop | place...
GTTTCTGCCTCTTTCTTTTCATTCTCCTCCGCACGCCGGCGGGGGGAGGGGCGGCCGCGTGGCGCTTTTGTTGCCGGCGGCAGCCGAAACCAAAACAGCGATTCTATTGCTCACACTTTATCTGATAAAATGAGACAATATAAGACGCTCACCAAAGTGCACCATTGACTCTGTATTTTTGATTCCACAAAGTGCAGTAGCACAGATTCTTGCAGTATACTGCTCTGAATCCGTATGTGCAGTCACTCACTCACAGAAATAGAATTTATATCAGATCATTTATTAAAACCATTAATTCTGAAAAAGCTTGTTTCAGGTTATTTTACAGATCTACATGCCGTCACATCACTTTACATATACATAGTGGGGCCCCCCTTACCCCCTCTGAAAGGGTAACTGACCATCTAAACAGCTTAATTTGCCTCATTTTTTTTGATAACAAAGCCACTAAAACCTTTGGAAGAAGGTGCTTTGCTATGAATTTTCCTTTAATGTGAAAACAGAGGAATCAAAATATAATTCACTGGAAAAAATGGAAGTAATGTGTCTCAATCTCTCTGCATAGGATTCCAGTGAAATCAGAATTAGTTTCTTACTACTTCCAAAAGGTTGCGAAAGAAACTGAGTGAATAAGCTTTCGCGATAAAACTCATAGGACTACAGTGTTCAAATATTGCTGTGGCTATACCATCAATAATAATAAGATATTCAATTATATGCTAATGAGACTTAGGTAGCATTCAACACATGTAGAAGATCCCCACTCCCTGAAATGAAACCATTAACGATACGAAACATTATTACATGAAACATTAGTCTAGTATATAGACTTTGTAATGACATTATGTTTTTCAGAATCCTTGTGTTTGTTAATTGCATGATCTGGGGTTACCAGAGAAGATATATTGTCTTGTGTTAGTGGTAGCTTTAAATCCATAAAATTTCAGAAACATCCACCATTTTGCTTTTCTTTGCTGTCTGCATGTAAGAGTTTCTGCCAGAGACGCAACAATTGAAGACTTGTTTTAATGTGTTGAAAACTTAAAATGTTCTAATAGACCTAATTTCTCCTAGAGAAGAGCAGAGAACTCATAAACTAAAAGTTTTGCAGTAAATTTATCTTTGCTCTTTTTGTTCTATCAGCAAGATGCTTTTGTTGTACAGTTCTTGGCATCCTTTCTGTCATGAGTAACACTACTCTTTTTTCTATCCTATTTAATTATCCACTGTGGCTTAAAATGTAATCAACATTAAGCCAGCTGTGCAACCTTGAAAGAACACATTTTCAATAATACATTGATAAAAAAAGAGGAAACAGGCTATTAATTTTAATAGGAGCCCTCCCTTCTGACTGTAGCCTGGACACCATTTCAGAAGCTGTATCCATTTACCGCCAAGTATTAGCATCCCTGGTGCACTCATTATAGCAATAGATTCCATTCATAGCCTGACACTGTGACTAGCTAGACAGCCATCCTGGGCCAATAAGGTCACCTTTGAGGTGTCAGCGTACCTGCTAATACAGTGAAATGACTCTTGGAAACACTGATCTGTAGAGGAAGGAAATGTCTGTGGTAAATAACAAAGAAGCTTAATATAATTTCAAAATGTTTTATCAACCAAAAATGTACAATGAGAAAATTATGATTTAATGCTGTGAGAGTATTAGTCACTCCATGCTGTCAGTTATGAGTTCTGGCCAGAAACCTTAACTGCTAAAGAAGTCAGAAATTAATAACAATATATATCCCCTGATCCCCTAAGCTGCCAGGATATAAAGCAGAAGTCTTAAATGAAATGTCTGGATTCAGACTTGAGTTTTTCTATGACATTTTTAAAAATCTATCTGTATGTGCTGTTATTCAATGGACCAAACTCATTCTAGTGAAGTTACACCAAAGCAAAATTTTCAAAAGTTATGGTGTTTTCCTATTCAGTTTATTTGCTGCACACTAATATAGGACATTCACATGGAAACTTTATTGATCTCAAGTTCATATTTCTTACCAGAATGACCTACAAGGTATGTTCACAAAGAACTGGTATTAGAGGTACCAAGGGAATCAAAACTTCCCTCACTATCTCCTACAGTCGCTGTATTGGTGTCATGAGCAGTATGTACTGTGAATTCTCTCAAGCTTAGTAACCTACCAGGCCTGCTACACATCACTGAAGAATTTATGCACAGTGGTGATCGTGACACGTTATGCTTCACTCTGGTGAGCAGTGAATATACAGGAAGTAATACTAATAGAATTACAGAATCCGTCCTTGGTTCATTTTGTGTGGTGGAAGTACTGTAGCCCTCTTATTTAGGGCTAAAGACATTTAATACTGCATTATCTGCAGCCATAAATTATGAAGCACGCACATACTCACTTACTATTACTCTATTATATAAACACGTAGTATCATCTATAGGCCAATGCAACCATGAAGTGCATTAACTCCTACGTGTCAATATATGTTTATTTAACATGGAGCCAAACATCTATATATTAGCCCAGGTGGAAGAAATATTAATGGATTTTATGTTAAAATAATATAGCAACTACTTACCTCAGCTCGAAAAAATCTTTCACAGTGAGGTGTTTTCAAGAAATCTAGGTATTTTAGATACTCGGTTTTCGTTAATTTGATTATAGGCTCTGCGGTTAAATCCCATGGCATGCTTTGAAAATAAGCTTGAAAATAATGCTTCTGTTGCAGTCAGAACATACTATAGAGAATATAGAAATTTTAAATTACATGAGAATAGAAATTTTATTTTGGCATTTGTGTTAAAATTTACTCGTAAGCACACATTTCAAATGGAAAAACAAGGAGAAGCTTTACTGGTCCAACAAAATTTTGTGAATTTGGGCATATGTTAAAGGTTGTCTGTTTACAGCCAAGCTAAAAAGGACTTGATCCTCCTGCAGAGGTAACTAAGACAAAAATTCTGACCCTTAAAATTCTCCTGTAAACTGCTGTCTAAATAAGCAACACATTTTCACACTAAACTTCTTGGAGAAGTTCAATTCTGGCTATCAGTGTAGCCAGAGGAACTAGACAAAATTGTTTGCAACACTGACAAAAAATGATAGATCTATAAACTGTTTTGAACATGTTAAGAAGTCTGATGCCGTAATTGTTCTCTGAATCAAACTATGTGCAAAATGCAATAGTGAACACTTTTTATAAAACCCATAAATATTAAATTGACACTTTTTCCATCTGTTTTGGTACAACCGTCTTTTCCTGGCTGTTTCCCCACTTCATAAACAACATTATTCTTCCTAAGGCTATGTAATTGACCTTATAGATGGCTTAAGTGCAATTCTGATCCTTCAAGCATTTTGAAATAGTTCGATTTCAAGTCACAGGAGGTACTGTCAGGCTAGGCTGGCACAGAAATGCAGTGATTTCTTATGACTAGTTTTGATGTGATCTGTTTATGAACTGTAGTGAAATGACTGCTAACATAAACAATGCCCTCAGGCTGAAAATTGTAACCAACTTGAGCAGTTGTGTCCCTAGCCAAACACCAGTAAATGTTTTCTGATGGCCTATACCTTATTATGTTCCTATTTTCACAGTAGATTGTTACATTATAGGAAATGTGACAACAAAACACACAAAATTCTTTTTTTCTGGGCATAATATTGGAGTGATGTTCTATAGAGTATTTATTTGTTTTTCTGAGATACCTCTACCCAACAAATTTTAGAGTTTCACTGAAAGGTATCAGCTGATATCTTTCCTTTTTTCACTTGTAGTTAAGTTTGCCAGAGTACTTGTGAATCTCATCCTTCATTCTTTTGTGCTAGACTTACCCAATAATATTTCATATGGAAAAATGTTACATCCATGTGAACAGCCCCAAGATTTTTGTCTCTGTCCCCAAGTGACACAAGAAGGCTCTGTGCCATTTTTGTAAAACTAATGTGATGTTGCTAGGGGAAATGAAAAGAATTGCTGAACAAGGAAAGAAAACCAACAAAACCTCAACTGCTGCTCAGTGTACTCTGCACTCTCGCCCCAACCAATTCCCAGTGAATGCTTAGTATTACCAGAGCTTTATGTTGTGTACTGTGAATCAGGCTCTGAGCTGGACTGAAGTGGTGTAGTTCCTCTGACTTATCTTAAGCTACAGTAATTTATGATAACTCAAGATTTGGCATTGTTGCCATTTAACATCATACCATTTTTAAAAGCTGAACGTATTTTCTAATTTTCTTATTAAGATATGGCATGTGTTTTGGTGGGTAGCTGCATGTTCCGGGTAGCTAGAGACATTTCACTTTGCTATACATCTGACTACACTCCCAAATTGCCCTGACAGCTAGAACAACACTACTTGTTTGTCATGTTAGATTGCTTAAAAGCATCTCAATGCATTTATGCCAGGAAAGTAAGAGATTACATCAACTTAATCACATTTTTCACCATGTACATTTGCATTATTGCATTTGTTAAATTTGTCCTAAAGTTTAATAGACCGTGGCAACAAATTTAGAGATGGGCAAAATCCACAGGTTGCTGGCATTCCTTAAAGCCTAATGGAAGCTCATATTTCAAAGTCGTGCTCACAGTTATATTCTTTTTCTACTTCCTTTTCTTGTTATGAAAAAGAATAGAAAGTAGACATAGAAATAATTCTAGCAAAAAATGTTGTGCACCATGTTGGGCATTGCCTTTGACAATCAAATTTACAACATTTTCTGTACTTTTAATAAAAAATCTTTGGTTACTTCATTTCATTCCAATCATTATGTGTTCTCTCTAAACTACATTTTAGTTGCCAACAAAGATTTATTTTTCAGCTTGCAGTAGAATGGATTGTGCATGCAGATGTTGAACAGCAGCACTGCAGAAACATAAACCTTAATGTCAAACTATCCTTAATGTCACACGTTTACATTACAGAGTATCATAATATAAATTCAGAGTTTGTTTGGACTGATAAAATATTTTCCTCGTTGTAGGTGAATTTAATTATTGTTGGGCTTTTCTCAGCCTTGGGAGTGCCTGCTTTGTTTTTGTGTCTTGAAAATAAAATGGGAACTAAAGAAAGTGAAAAACCACAGGGCACTGTTAAAAATAAATGCTGCAAATACGTGAAATGTTGATTAAAGATCAAATAGCAAGCAAATTAATTATCTGGGAGCTAGCAATCATTTCTAAACTCTATCCATTTAAAAAAAATCCTAAGTAAGGAACATTTTAAACTTTAATTGATTCTACTTATAAAATTTTAATAAACAGACAATAAAAAGGAAAGAGATTTTAATGTTTCCAACAAAAGTTTTGCATTTCCCCTATTAGACTTATTCTAAGGAAAATATGGCACTTCTAATCAATTTTTCTCTCTCAAAATTAGATGACAATCAAATTTATTTCATAAAAAGGTGACTACAGATGTAAAAGAGACATGAATGGTATTTAGGATATATAACAGCATTGGTATCAACACTGAAAGTGCCAACCAAAACAGTACCATCATTCAAAAATCAGGTGTTATCATAAAGAGATAACTGCTGGACTAAAAAAGCAGTATGGACAAGAATATCCTAATGACTACTGGGATAAATCGCTTAACTTCATCAACAGAGACTGAGAGGGAAATAATAGAAATTAATTTTATTTATTTTCATCCTTATTTTTCTGAGCAGAAAAAAGTGCATTTTGAAAAAGGAAACCACTCTAAACACATTTTGATAAATATAAACTTTATGTGATAAAAAATTGTTAATTTACTGTCCATCAAAAGTCTAACTATTGCTTAGTAATTCTAATTCTTAGTAAGAATCCCATTTGCTACTTGCTCTATATGGTTCTCACATTTTCATGGGATACAGATAACAATTCCAGTCATTAATTGTTCCTATACAGCACTGAAAGAATTAAAATATATTTGAAAGCTGATCCTAAATTTTAAATTGCACTGCTTTTTCATCTGATTTGGATTACACTTTTAGCTCCTTGAGGAAGATAAAAAGTTGTGAGAGTTGTGCAATCTTTCTAATAAGAGATGATTTCATACAGTTTTAAAGCAAAGGCTCAGTAAGATCTTGGAACTATTAAACCACTGTTTGGCACTAAATAAAAAGCGGCATCATGAGCTACGCCTTTCAGTCCATAATTGAAGAAGTTCATATCAAGTTTTCCTTTGCAACTCTTTTACTTATGCCAAATATCATATCTTTTCATGTTGGTATTTTTCAGGGATAATGTCTCCAGTTTGGTCAATGAATTAGTTTGTCCAAACTACTCTGTATCAATTAATAAATAAATCAACTCTGCAATACATCCCCTGCCTCATATTATGCTGATGCCAGAAGAAAAGATTGTTATTAGTAGTAGCAGTGCTAATTTCTATTTTAATCTGTAATATTTGCAATTTTTTTTAGTTCAAATAAGATTTATTGTTCATCTACATTAGTAGTTGTCAGTACCATTTATCAGGAATTATTCACTAAAAAAGATTAACCCTTACCATTCAAGAAAATTCCTACTCTAAAATGACATAGTGTTTCACAACCATTGAATGCCTAGATAATCAAGACTAGTAAATAAACAGAATGAAAAAACTGACAAAACTTCATTACAGGTAGAAATCCCTTAGAATTCTTGCTGCTACATTTAGTAGATTTATGAAAAATTCTCCTGAATGAATCACTGGCATGGATGCACCAGAATATTTTAGATAGTCAACAGCGTTTCCTCCTTAGCAATCTCCCACAATTCTACAAAAGGTAACATTTTATCAGGTTGTAGGAAAAACTATTGCTGACAATCAATCAGAATCCAATAGTACTGAAGAGACTGAGCTATGCACATCTCACTAACAACAGAAAATAAGTCACTCTGTGCTGATCATGCGTGCTGCCTTCTGGTAGGTAACAGGTACTTGCTACTGGAAGTAGTAAATCTGTGCCTGTGCATAAGGTCCAGTGTCTGAATTTCCCTTCTATTTAAAAATGAACAGTCCATCAAATCAATTGAAGTGTCACTGAAATGCTTTACACTGTTCTTCCATCAAAACAGCATTTTCAAAGCATCACAGAGGGATGTTTGACCGGCTGACAAGAGACATATTATTGCAAAGATCCTGGTTGAAATTCTGGTCCTGCTGAAATCAGTGAGAGTTTTGCCACTGATTCCAGTGTGACTATTATTTCAGCATAGTTCAGGATGTCAGGCTTCAGAAAAATGCAAATTAGAATAGCAAAGTTATAAAAACAGATTTTGTAAAAGAAATGGTAAGTCACCCTTAACTGCCTGTAATGTACTGAATGTTACACTATAAGGACAGCACTTTGTTATCTATTCTGCATTGTGGCTATTGCAGGCAAGGAAAAAGCTAAATATTCAGTGCACTTACCATCAGAGACAGGGGACTTTCGCATATATTTGATTTTCACTCATATCATGCCATTCTTATTCCTGCATATTTATAGCCAGCATGGTGTTTTTAATTGCAAAGTGAAATTGATAGCGTCTTAATTTTAAAGTGGGACTTTATGTATTTAAGAGGTGGCGCAGGTATTTTCAGGACGATTCATGTGTATATTACCTATTTTGTTTAGGCGAAGAAAAAGGCCAAACTCAAATTCATTTCTAATGAGCCATGTGTTAATGTCAGGCTCTCTGCCGTCCACTCAAATGCCATAGAACACATTTGACTCTACAATGAGCTAAACAGTTGTCTCTTCATAATCTCAGTTAGCCTTCTGTTAGGTATCTGTGTCCAAATTTTGCAACACTGTAGTGGAGGTTGTGTGTTTCAGGGCTAAAATCCAGTTGAAGATGTACTTGTTCTAAAATTTCTCACATTTTGTCAAAATTATTGGCAAGCAATTGCCTTCATATCCTCTGCAGTGAAAACATTTGACCTTATAGAGTCCAAATGGCTTATTGCCTAGTTTTGATCTACTTTGTATGCTAACGGAGAAGAGATCAAAACCAGATGACAGACATCAAGGCAAATGGCCAGTGGCAGAATGGTTGGCCTGCAGGCAGAAAACTGAAATAAACCTGCCAAGTATTATTTATCTCAAGGGAAAACTACCTCAAGCTGACCACTTTTATGATTAACTCCTAAATAGTTACCGAGAACCACCAACAAAATTTATTTTGGAAGTTGACAGTGTTAAGCTTTTTTCTTTTTCTAAAATGGATTATCTTGCATTGTTTTTAGAAAGAAGTGCAGAAGAACTATGGTTTGATCACTGCACATAAAAGCAGACAGATTTTGAGAAAATACAAACATGGCTGTATGAAGGACATGGTAATAAAAATAAATAACTTTCCCATATTTCTCTTAGAGCAAGAAAAGTGTTAAACAATTTCGGTTTCATGGCAGTTTAATCTAGTATGTTGGTAGAATCTGCTGGATTATTCTCTCTAATATAGCCTCAAGGAAAAGGATTTAACTACAGACATGGCAAAAGAAAACATATTAAAAAACAACTTAATAAATCTTTTTTTTCTCAATGAAAATTAATTAAATTAGACTATGTTTCTGCTCTATGATTGTTTATCACTTCTACCAGCAAACAAATTTTACTCTCAAAATAACAAATAATAGAAGGACTATACAAAATTAATAGCTTAGTAAACAAACATTATTGTCATAATTAAAAGTCACAATTCAGTCTCCATAAATTACACATTTTCTTTAAGTATGATAGCTTGTATTTCTTAACTCTTAAATGTCCATTAAACATGTTCACATGTAGATGCTGAAGACTAGAGCACAACAGCCTGCAATAAAAGAAACCTCAAGCAATCATTGCTGTATTATATTGTTCTCTTACTAACAAAAACAAGGAGTAAAACAGCACACAGAACTCAATCACAGTATGTAGATGCCGACACCTGGGAAAAAAAAAAAGAATGAGTCAGCCCCATAAGTGGGATTAAAGCAAATGTCCTAACTATTTTTTTCAACTTTTACCCACATTTACGTGGCACATCTGTAGCTGTCAGTCATAAATATCCTCGGGTCATTTAGGGATCCTGCAGGGTAAAAGTGAAGTATTTCACATGGATCCAAAGATCTCAGCCCCTACCCCAGAGTTCAAGGTCCATGACTCTTTAAAATGTTGTCCCTAATCAGAGAAAACTTTACCCGTAACAGCTCTCAGACCTTTTCACTTTTTTTGTAAAGACTGACCCTTGGTAGTCCAGCTGTATGTTTTACTGAATGAAACAAAAACTAATGTTGTCCCTAATCAGAGAAAGCTTTACCCGTAACAGCTCTCAGACCTTTTCACTTTTTTTGTAAAGACTGACCCTTGGTAGTCCAGCTCTATGTTTTACTGAATGAAAAACAAAATAATTATCAGCAAACATTAGCATGTACTATCAACACTTGGTAACTTGTAGACTGTAAAAGCAGCCTGTAGAGGTGGAATGGTGTGGAAACAGTAATCTTTAGGACGTGCTTTGAGTATCCAATCCTATGCAGAAGCACCACTGGAGGTCCTGATATTCCACATTTTTAATTACATCTAAAACATTGCCTTGGGATTTCACAATAATCTTCTGCATAAGCTACAGATAATTTTGGTTTCACACTATCCCCAAAGTGTGATAATGCTGTGCTGGAATTGCTTTGTTCTACAGACAATTTGTTAAGTGGCAAAAGAAGATTATCACAATATAAATGACACACAATAAGTATTAACACTTCCTTTCCATTTTTGATGGTGTATTTTAAGTTTTAGCTGTTGAGGTGACAAAATATGCAGCATTATTTTCTTCTTTGTGTTCACAAAGTAGATACTTGTTTCATTTCCAGGAACTTTGTGGCTGTTAGATGATTTTCAGTCTTGTTCTTCCATATTTTGTTTCCTTTTCAGTAGATTTGGAAATATTAAAGTGTGTGGTTTCGGAATATCTGAGCTTGTCCTGAATGAGAGTAGTGGTACAGTCTTCAGAGTGAAGTGGTACACCAATATTGCTAGCTTGATTTGAGACTTTTATCAAAACTGTACAGAACTAATTCAGGTAGTCTTTAATGGCCCTGCACTCTGCCACATAGACCAGCTCTTAAAGAAAGATTGTAGATGTATTCAAAGATCCACCGAGACAACAGTAACTAAACTAAGATAAACTTCTAGGATGAAAAGTGGCTCATGTGAATTCCTCTGATGTACTTCTTCTGAACTTAGCTTTACTGTTGTGCTGAAGGGGGAAATGTTACACTCTACCGATTACAGGACCACAAACCATTTGGCCAGAAAACATGGACCACAAACACGTCATTCACCCTTTAGATGATAAACGGACCTTGCTAGGACTGGATTTGTTTCTCATGTAAAACTTTCACAGAGATGTACAGTTTTGCTTGATTAAAACAATTGTGACAAATTGGTCAGAAATAACTCTCACCTCCTTAAGCAAGTTTTCAAAACTTCTCATTTTGACACCTTTAAACAAAATGTTTCTATTTCTAAATATTACTTTGAAAATTACTACATAGTTTACTTATGAACCATTGAAAATACTGAAAAAAATCCTTATTCTGGTGTCCATAGCCCTAGCTTTTATTTTGTTATATCATTTTTATATATATTATAAAACTTTATAAAACAAGCAGTTGTATGCACACTTTTAATCCAATCTTGACATAAGCCCACCCTGTACATTAAGATGCTCTGTCCTCTAGCTTGTGTAAAGAGAGTTCGTATTTGGATCTCATTGGGTTCCTGATTGTATCTGATCTCAGACAACAAAATACTTAACACTCGTATTTTGGAATACAGTAGCTGCTTCCCCTGATCTCTGTAATTGAGGCAGCTTTGACTCCTGTGTCCAGCATACGATACGTTACAACTTTCCATGAAAACAGTGCAAGCATATCCCTTTTTCAAGGTGATGATAATTTCACTTTGAGAATGACAAAATAATAATAACAAAAAGTAAAATCTCTGTGGAAAATTAGCATCCACTTCTAAGAAACTTCTTGATAACCTACTAAATGGCAGCTGTTCCTGCAGCATGTGTAGGGAATGTCTCACTCTTTAAACTTGCAACATATACAAAAAAACCCAAGAAGTTATACAGTCCTTTGGAAAAAAAAATTCAATAGAAAGCAAACTTCTGCAAAGGAAAGCTCATGGACATATATTATTTCTGCCTCAAAGTTAATGATTATCTGAATACATTCTGCTATTACTTTACATTGCCTTTTTAACAATGTCTTTCAATACACCAGTTATACTGATTCTTCTGATACGTAATGATGTGCAAACAGAGGTAGGAGACAGGTTTGAAACTTGAACAATTAATCAAAAATATGAAATATTCTGTTTAAGTTTGTTAAGTAGATTGGAGGCATATTGGATTTTCTATTAAAATAACAATGTTTTCCTTTTCAAAAGAAAGAATATTTGTTGTTGGGCAAGGTTTAAATTTTATTTCATTAAAATAAAGCATTCTGCCTTTGTTAACATTTTATTTAACACAAATTTAAATAAGAAACAAAGTTTCATCCGAATGGAAAACATAACGTTTGATTCTGAAATGATCCTAGTTAAACATTTTGATCTTATAAAATATATATAAATTTATATAAAATTTACTGAGATGAACAGGTTCCCAGTACCAGCATTTCCCAGTTAAAGGCATTTCTTAGAGGAAGTGCTGATCAGTTCTATGTTTAATTGTCATTTGCTTTTGCAGTTGTTAGCTTATGGTTGTAAATCTTAGGGTTGTCTGAAGCAATTATGATAATCTGCTTTAAATAATGCTGTAAGTATTTTTTTTGTTGAAAAATGGGCCTTTTTCAACTACCAAGAGAATATTAATTCTATACACATGTAATGCTGTGGATAGTGCACTGTTTTCTAATATATCCAGCTTTCCAAGTAATTTTTCATCATCCATGTACAAATTTAGGTTCTTGAGTAACAATTGTGTCGTTAGGAATTCCAAATTACATTACTTTTTTACAATTCCAAACTACATTTTACTAACCATTTTTTGTTGTTTGTTTGTTTTCCTCAGATCTTTAAAAAGACTATTTTATGGGGAAGAAAGTAATTTCCAGGTTTTTTTTTTCTTATTTGGAAAAGAAAAAAATTGGAAGTACGACATTTTTCTTGAGATGAAAGCCAGTTTATTCATCATTCTAAATCTTCCTGTGGAGTTCATTTGGAGAGAAGAAGCTGTGTTAACAACTGAAAAGTCTGTCTTCTTCCTTTAAAGTGAAATGAGATCTTGGGACTTGCTCCTGGAAAAGAGGCACTGTTATGGGCTTCTACAAGGTTCTGTGTGCTTCTGTGTGCAGAAAAAGGAATTGCATTGCAATCTGTTTAGTCATCTTGTTTTGGTACTATATATAAATAAAACATGTATGTATTGACCTGTGTTGCCAGCAGGTCAAGGGAAGTGGTTGTTCCTCTCTGCATTGGTGAGACTTCATCTTGAGCACTGTGTCCGGTTCTAGGCTCCCTGGTACAAGAAAGATACGGAGCTACTTTAGAGAGTCCACCAAATGGTCACAAAGATGATTAAGGGACTGGAGCATCTGTCATATAAGGAGAGGCTGCAAGAGCTGTGGCTGTTCAGCATGCAAAAGAGCAGGCTGAAAGGGAGGGATCTTATCAAAATGTACAAATACCTGGTGGGAGACAATTCAGACACAAGAGCCAGATTCTTCTCACTAGTTCCCACTGACAGAACAAGAGGAAGCAGACACAAGTTAAAATACAGGAATTTCCATCTCACAGAATCACAGAATCACAGAATCACAGAATAGTAGGGGTTGGAAGGGACCTCTGTGGGTCATCTAGTCCAACCCTCCTGCTGAAGCAGGGTCACCTACAGCAGGCTGCACAGGACCTTGTCCAGG
>Ga0065711_1046525_pt1 | contig 12843 bp, 10 predicted proteins | sample Hoacrofraction12_FD_59098 | JGI IMG/M metagenome (GOLD analysis project Ga0065711, IMG submission 59098) | Hoatzin crop microbial communities from Cojedes, Venezuela - Epithelial fraction 12 v2 (version 2) | ecosystem: Host-associated > Birds > Digestive system > Esophagus > Crop | place...
TATACAAATACATTTTTTAATCTTATCATCAAATGCTCCTTAAAAATCTTTAATCATTACCGATTTCTTTGTCTGTTTCAATACTGCTTTCTTCATCTATCTTCGAAAGAAGCTCAGTAACTTTTCCTGTCGACACAAGATGCAAAATCGCAGGAGTTATTCTAAATACGGTTGATGCATCTTTCCATTCGCCGCTTCCTTTTTCGATTATTCTGAAACTTGAAAGGGTCTTGAAATCTGCCGCCATCTGCATTTTGTTGGACGTTATATCTACATTTACATTATCTTTCAAGAATTGAACAACTTCCGCAACGTCTGTCATAATTCTGTCTTGCGAAGATATATCGGTATATTTTTTTTGATAAATGCATCTAAGCGCAAGCGCTATTCTCGTTGTATTGAGGTTAAAATGAAATCTTGCTTCATCAGCTTCATTTTCAAGGGCAAAAAGGCCATTATCCGTATCTTTTACAAGAGTAAATCCGCCCATTTCAAAATATAAATAAAGCAAATCGTAATTTGAAGCTATGAAGATATAATCTGCATTTCTGGAAAAAAGGCCTGTTTGCGCATCATAGTCCATTTGCAGACAATAACTTCCGGACAAAAGCATTCTTACAACTCTTTTGAAATATTCTTTGTCCTGACTGCGAAGCTTATTATAAAGAGTCGTGACATTTAAGTCTTCACTTTCTTCTATATATGATGTCTTTTTTCTTACTTCAAGCTCATCTTCCATAAATCCCAGCTGCATATCATCATTGTTATTATCATTTATATATCTCATAATTTATTTTCCTTTACTTCAAATGTCATATCGGGCACCAAATAATTTCCGACAGGAATTTGCCTATCTGATTTTTTGACGATATATTCTCCGTTTGAAAAGCCATACAAAGAAGCCATAATAAGAAGTGTATAATCGTCATTTCCGAAATTTTCAATTTCCTTTATAATTTCGCTCGTTTCCATTTTATGTCTTCCATGCATTTTGTCTTTGACATATTTTCTTGCATCAGACATCGTATAGCCGCCAAAGCTTTGTTTTAAGAACTTTTGCGTATGCTCTTTGTTTTTTTCGTGATGAGGACGAAGAAGTATCTTGGAATCATCATTTGTGCTTTTCCTTGTCTGCTCGCTTCGAAGCGACTTTTCATCAATAAATGTGCATGTAGTAGTCGCAATCTTGTCATTTACTCCTTTGAAAAAAACTTCATTTTCATCTACATGTTTTATGATTTTGACAATTTTGCTCACTATGCTGTGATCGCTTCGAAGATTATGGATAACAGCCTGCGTAAATCTTCTGTTATAATCCGCATTTTTTTGCGTTATCATATCTATCTTTTTGCCTGCATCGTCATAAACAGAGCATATATCATCTATCAGACTTCGTATCTCCATGATTTTGTCGTCATCATCCATACTGCTGCTTGTATTAAGCTTTGCGATTTCTTTTATCAGTTCCGGATTTTTATCAATCTCCTTGACGAATTTAAGTATATCGCTTCCGTATAGAGCTATTGAATCGCTTGTTTTGAGTGGATGATAGTAGGCGTCAATAACAGACTGCTCACCGCCCTCTTTAAATCTTGCTTCAAGCATGTCCAAAACTCTCTCGTCTTTTAGATGTTCCTTATAATATTTGCCTATAAAGAAATATAGATTTCTAAACGACCTCTCAAGTCTTCTTGCATTATCATGCGCAACTTTCAAGGCCATCTGCGTTGTACGAACCTTTCTGATGCCATCTTCATTTCCTGCCATTTTAAGTACAGCGTATGAGGAAAAGACGTCGCTGTCTGCAAGTTCATCTTTTGGTCTCGTCTCTCTATACAAGGTCTCCAAAAAATCCGATGCATAATCCGGAATTATGATATCCTTTTCAAAACCTTCTTTCGCATCTTCTTCAAAAAGCCAGCCTTTTTTGATTAGTTTTGAAAGAAGGAATGATGCTTTTCCTGATAAAGATGCAACTTCTTCCCTATCTTCCATGTCTTCATCTTCAAAGTCCGTGGTAAGATCTGCTTTTTCAATACTATTTTCAAGAGATATGAGAATTTGCTCCTTTAATTCTTTTTTATTTATTGAAAGTCTTTTTTCAAATGCATCGCGCACAACAAAAAGAGCTGACAAATACAGCTCCTTGTTTGGAGAAGATAGAATGTTAAAAAAATCTTTTGGTACATTTTCGAAAAAAGAAGAAGATAACTTACTATATTCCATTTATACTCCTAATTTGATTAAAACTGTGTCCATAAAGGGTCCGATAAATACACCGGCGCTGCGACTTTGTATATCATCCATACAGCCGAAAAAATCACAAATGCCGATATTATGACGGGTACAAAATGCTTCACTTTCGAAAGCTCTTCAAATCTGCCTCTCAAAGTTCTAAATAGTACTTCATAACCTTTTACAATATAAAAGTAAAGCGGAAGCAGCATCGGAAGTAAGTACCTGCCCTGCGGCTGATAGTCGACTGCATATGCATAATACAGATGAAGCACAATCGGCATACATATGCAATAAATCATATTTATGTGGAAAAAAACATTTGAAAAAGACATTTTTTTCTTATATTTTTTTGCTATAAATATCTTGAAAACACCGTAAATAAACGATATAGTCAAACCAACAAGCCATATAATCTTATAGAAAAGATAGAACATATTGTTGCAAAACATGGCAGCTGAGCCGTATCCTGCAATAAGAGTTTTCCAGAGCTTGTCAAAATAGTCGGGATTCATATCAAACATTTCAAAAAGAGAATATCCCTTATTTAGATATGAAGGCCTTCCGCTTGGATTTACCGACAGATACATTTTGTTTTGCGTCGTCATCCCAAGAAAATCTCCGTCGTGAAGAATGGCATTTCTTATAAACCACCATCCTGAAAGCGCAAATACAATAGCAAAAATAAATACAAAATATTTAAGCATTTTTTTATAATCATATGATATTTTCTTGTTTTCTTTTCCTGATACAAAATATGCAAGAAATAATACAAATGCGCTGACCACGTATCCATATGCGTTGTAGTAAGTAGATATCACAAAGGTAAGACCTATGGATAATCCAAATGCATTTTTAATATCTATGCCATCTTTGTAAATAGATACGAGAAAATACAAAACAAGCGATATTCCAAGGAAACACATAGCTTCCGTATTGATGTATGTATATATAAATATATGCTGCGGCAAAAATACAACGCATATATTAAACATCCATCTGTAGAAATCATCCAAAAAAACTTTGTTTGAAAGTTTGTACACTGTATATGCCATACATAAGCCGCAAACAATATTTACAAATCTTCCTATGTAAACAAAGAAAAGCTCACTTTCTGTAAAAAGGCCTGCAAATCTCATGAGATATCCCATTATAAGATATGGCAAATAAGGGGTAAGGCCATAGCTTATGCCGTATCCATCAATTATAATCTCTTCTTCAAGGCCTGTAGGAAGATATCCGTATTTGGCTATAAATTCAGGAATAAGTATCCTTGAATGTTCATCCGGCGGATTAGAAAAAAGAGGCGAATTGTCAAATATTGGCTGCATGATAGCAACCGTAATTGCAAGTGCCGCAAATAAAAACATATATATAATAAAAAAAGCCCGTTCTTTTTTGACTGAACGCGGTGTAATATTCATACCATCTCTCTCCAATACCATTTTAGTAAGCTACTTAAAAGCCATATCTATTTTACAGGGAAAAGCGCGAAAAAACAAGACTTATAGCATGTCTTCCAGTTTTACGGAATATGCTATAAGTCTTATGTTTACTTGTTTTCAAGTTCGTTTACATTCTTTTTTAGTTCTATCATCTTATCTCTTAGCATTGCTGCATTTTCGAAGTCAAGTTCCGCTGCCGCTTTCTTCATCTTCTTTTCAACTTTTGATATGAGCTTCTTTAATTCATCAAGACTCATTGATTCAGGGTCTTTTTCAAATTCGGCTTCTTTCTTCGTAACTTCCTTCGTTATCGCTATTAAGTCTCTTACAGATTTTTGAATTGTCTTTGGAGTTATTCCATGCTCTTTATTATAAGCCGTCTGTATTTCTCTTCTTCTATTGGTCTCATCTATTGCCTTTTGCATTGACTCTGTCATGTTATCTGCGTACATGATTACATGACCCTTGGCATTTCTTGCAGCTCTTCCTATCGTCTGAATGAGAGATGTTTCAGACCTAAGGAATCCCTCTTTATCCGCATCAAGAATTGCAACCAGTGTAATTTCAGGAATATCGAGACCTTCTCTTAGAAGATTTATTCCGACCAAAACATCAAAGACATCCAGTCTCATATCTCTGATAATCTGAGCTCTTTCAAGCGTGTCGATATCGGAATGAAGATACTTTACTCTGACTCCGTTTTCTGCAAGATATTCTGTCAAATCTTCTGCCATTTTCTTTGTAAGAGTTGTTATAAGAACCTTGTTTTTATCTTTTACTTCTTTTCTGATTTCAGATAATAGATCATCAATTTGTCCCTCAATAGGTCTTACATCTATCTCAGGGTCCAAAAGACCTGTCGGTCTTATAACCTGCTCTGCTCTGAGTAGCTCATGCTCCTCTTCATATTTGCCGGGTGTAGCCGAGCAAAAAAGCATTTGGTCTATGTGGTTTTCGAATTCCTCAAAATTCATGGGTCTGTTATCAAGCGCTGACGGAAGTCTGAATCCATAATTTACCAGAGTCTCTTTTCGGCTTCTGTCTCCATGATACATAGCACCTATCTGAGGTATTGATATATGCGATTCATCTACTATTATCAGGAAATCATAAGGGAAGAATTCCATAAGCGTAAGAGGTGTTTGCCCCGGTTCCATAAAGTTCAAATGCCTCGAATAGTTCTCTATTCCTGAACAAAAGCCGGTCTCTCTCATCATCTCAATATCAAAATTCGTTCTTTCTGCTATTCTCTGAGCTTCAATAAGTTTATCTTCGCTCTTAAAAAACTTTACTCTTTCTTCCAGTTCTTTTTCTATGTTGTCACATGCTTTGTTTATCTTTTCCTGCGGAACTACATAATGCGATGCAGGATATATCATTACGTGCTCAAGTTCATGCACGATTTTCCCGGAAAGTGGCTCAACTTCACATATTCTGTCTATTTCATCTCCGAAAAATTCTATTCTAATTACATATTCTTCTGCATTTGCAGGTACAACTTCAAGGACGTCTCCGTGTACTCTGAAATTACATCTTGTAAGTTCCATATCATTTCGCTGATATTGTATCGAAATGAGCTCTTTTATTACTTCATCTCTGTCTTTGAGCATACCCGGACGAAGTGATATTGACATGCCTTTGAATTCATCAGGGCTTCCGAGTCCGTATATACACGATACTGATGCCACAACTATTACATCTTTTCTTTCTGCAAGAGATGCTGTTGCTGAAAGCCTGAGTTTATCGATTTCATCATTTATAGCCGAGTCTTTGGCTATATATGTGTCTGTCTGCGGCACATATGCTTCCGGCTGATAATAATCGTAATATGATACGAAATATTCAACCGCATTTTCAGGAAAAAATTCCTTCATTTCGCCATACAGCTGACCTGCAAGCGTTTTGTTATGCGATATTATAAGTGTTGGTTTATTTAGCTGTTCAATAACATTGGCCATAGTAAATGTCTTGCCGGATCCGGTTACACCAAGAAGCGTTTCAAATTGGTTGCCGGCCTTAAATCCTTCGACAAGCTTTTTTATGGCTTGTGGCTGATCACCTGTAGGCTTATAGTCTGATACTAATTTAAAATGATCCATACTAAAATCCTTTTTATTCAAGTTCTCCTTCAATGATACTTATAGCTTCACTTAACTGATTGTCTTCACCTGTAGAAAGGTAGCTTTCTGAGTCAAACTCTACAGTAACATCCGGTTCTATTCCTGTTCCGTGGATATTTACACCGCTTGGAGTATAGTACTTACTAACCGTAAGCTTCACAGCTGTTCCATCGCTAAATGGTATTACTCTTTGCACTATACCTTTTCCATATGTTGTAGTTCCGACTATCGTTCCGATGCCATAATCTTTAATTGCACCTGCAAGTATTTCCGATGCACTTGCAGAATTTCCATTTACAAGAACAACAAGAGGCAATGTAAATTCGTTTTCGCCATCGCAATCGTAATCTGTTCTGTCACCGTTTTTGTCAACCGTATATACTATAGTTCCTTCCGGCAAAAGCTGCTCTGCAATATCACAAACAGTTGATAAACTTCCGCCCGGATTATTTCTAAGGTCGATTATAAGACCTTTCATATCTTGTCCTTTGAGCGTTGCAAGTGCATCCGTAAACTGGTCTGTTGTTACTGAATCAAATTCGGAGATTTTGATATATCCAATACCGGAATCCTTCATTTCGTAGCTGACTGTAGGGCTTTCAACTTTTCGTCTTTCAACTTCAAATTCCAAATAATCGCTTTCACCATCTCTAAGTATCGTAAGTTTTACAGTTGTTCCTTCTTCGCCCTTTACTTTGCTTACAAACTCATCAAGTTCCATTCCTTCTGTAGATTCGCCGTCAACTTCTACGCATATATCGCCTTCCCGAAGGCCTGCTTCCTCAGCAGGTGTTCCGGATATGACTCCTGATATCATTGGAAGGCCTGTATCTTCATCTGTAGAAATATATGCTCCAATACCGTAATATACTCCTTCCGTACTATTAAGTAAGCTTTCAAGTTCTTCCTGAGTATAATATACGGAATATGGGTCTCCAAGTGCTTCCAGAAGGCCTTCATACATGCCATCTTCAAGTGTATCTACATCCACCGAGTCCGAATCAAGATAATATTCATCTATTGTTTCTTCAAGGAGCTCAAGTTTTTCTGCCGCTGTCTCATTTACAACACTTGTATCTTCGCTATCGTCAGTATCTGCAGTATTTTGCCCGGCATCATTATAAGATATTATTCGTAGATCATCTTTATGTTCGATAAAATAATATGCACCAAAAGATACAACGCAAAGAAGTATTCCTATGAACACTCCAAGAAGAACATATACAAAGTTTTTTGGCTTATGTTTTTTTTCATCTTCCTGTAAATCATTGTAACGCTCAAAATCATCATTCATTATTTCATTTTTGTTCTCATTATCCATAATATCGTTCACCTACTTTAAATAATTCCATGGACTTACATATGAGCCGTTAAGTCTAACCGCAAAATGCAAATGCGGTCCTGTAGATCTTCCTGTTGAACCTACTGCCGCAATGTTATCACCTGCCGAAACTTCCTGACCTACAGATACGTAGAGCGCAGATGCATGCATATATATTGTATAAAGGCCATCGCCATGGTTAATCATAACATAATTTCCCATAGAACTTGAGTATGCAGCAGCAACAACAACGCCCTTATATGCTGCTCTTATAGATGAGCCTGTCGGCGCCGCAAGGTCTATGCCGTTGTGCATCTTATAAACACCAAGCGTTGGATGAAGTCTCATACCGTAATCATCTGATATACGAGTATAGGCAGGACACGGCCATGTAAACATACCACCGTCATAGGTTCTTGCCGACGAAAGAGCCGCTTTATCTGCCGCAACGGATTTTTCAAGGGCTGCTATTGTGGCATCTTCTGCCGCTATTTGTGCCTCATATTCTGCTATTTGCGCTTCACTTGACGAAATATTTGAATTTACGCTTGCAAGTTCCGCTTTTTTATCCGCCATAAGTGCTTCGATATTACTCTGCTCTGTTGCTGCCTCCTGCTTTGCTTCTTCCAAAGTCTCCTGTTCTTCTTCAAGAGCTTCCTTAGTCAGCTGTATGAGTTTTGTCGTTTCGATATATTCATTTAGCTTGTTCTGATCATACTCGGATAGCTTATTTATATACTCGCTTTTATTTAACATATCGCCAAAGCTGTCCGCCTCAAGTACAAGTTCAAGAAGATACATATCGCCTTTTTCATACATAAATCTGATACGCTCTTTCATGGCTTCATATTGCGCTTCTTGAATCTCTATGGCCTCATCAAGCTCTTCTTTTGTCTCTTCTATTTCTTCTTCTTTGGCAGTTATCTGCTCTTCCAGGGAATCGATTTTTTCTTGAATTTCTGTAATTGATGCATCAAGACTTGTGATATATGCATCCAAATCGTCTTTTTGACTTTCAAGCTCTTTCTTTAGAGCTTCCAAATCTGTTATAGAATCTTTAATTTCTTGTCTTTGTTTTTTAGCCGCAGAAATTTGGGCCTCTTTTTGTTGTATACTGCTACTTGTGACCGCAGCGCTTGAAAAAAACATTTCGCTATCCGCAGTCACTTCAAAAATAAGCCCAAATATAAGCATCATGCTGACTATTCTTAATTTTATTTTGTCATTTTTTCCTAAAATTAAATGTCTCAACTAATTCTCCAAAGTTTAAACTTTAAGGTGACGTCTGACAGTAAATGCACTTCCGAAAAATCCGATGCCGACACCGATAATTATCGACATGGGTGCAAGTGTCTCAAATACTGTATTTACAGGTAAAAACTGAAGCAAATTATTAAGTATGGAATATCTTGTTGCTATGAACTCTACGACCTTGTTATACAAAATATAAATCAGGAAAAGAGGAATAATCGAACCGATAATTCCAATAAGTATGCCTTCTACGACAAACGGCGCCCTAACAAAATAATCCGTAGCACCTATATATTTGGCAATAGTAATCTCTGATTTACGAACAGATATACCGATAGTAACCGTATTGCTTATAAGGAAAACAGATACGCACAAAAGTACAAATATAATTCCAATTGATACATATGCCATGAGTTTGTTCATACCGCTCAGCGTAGATGCCGTAATTTCGGAGCGTCTTACGTCTCTGACTCCGTCTATACTCTCAAGATATGTAACAAGCGTCGACTGCATCGATACATCTTTCATGTATATCTGAAGGTTTGCAGAGTCTTCAAGCGGGTTCTCGGTGAAACCATCTGCGTATTCTCCAAGATAGTCTTCCTTAAAACTATCCCAAGCTTCCTGAGCAGAAACATATACTACCTTGCTGACTTCTGTTCTGTTTTCGATGTTGCTCTGAATAGCTAGTATCTGTTCTTCAGTTGTCCCTTCATCAAAAAAGACGGTTACGGAAACTCCTTCCTCAGCCGTCTTTACAATGTTCTGAAAATTTGAAACTATCGAATAAAACATTCCCAGTAAAAAAAGACATGCCGTAATTGTAGCTATTGATGCTAATGTATACCAACCATTTCTTGTAAGGTTCTTAAATCCTTGACCTATTGTATAAAAAAATGTACTAATACTCCTCATCGTTATATACACCCTTCTCTTCGTCATCGATTATAACGCCTTTTTTCATCGTTATAACTCTTTTTTGCATTTCATTTACTATTTCTCTGTTGTGGGTAACCATTACGATAGTAGTTCCGTTCTCGTTTATCTTCTCAAGAAGTTTCATGATTTCCCAAGAAGTATTCGGATCAAGGTTACCTGTAGGTTCATCGGCCAAAAGAATGGATGGTTTATTGATGAGAGCTCTTGCAAGAGCAACCCTTTGCTGCTCACCGCCGGAGAGCTGTGTTACTTTGTTTTTGTACTTGCCCGCAAGACCGACAGTTGCCAAAATGTGCGGTACGTTCTTTCGAATCTCCCTCGATGGAGTTTGGATTATATGCTGAGCAAATGCAACATTTTCATATACATTTCTGTCAGGAAGCAGTCTGAAATCTTGGAATACTATACCTAAATTTCTTCGAAACTTTGGTATCTGACGATGTTTTATACGTTTCAAATCATAACCCATTACGGTTATGTCTCCTTCTGTTGCCGTAAGTTCTCTTAAAAGGAGTTTTATAAGAGTGGATTTACCACTTCCGCTATCTCCAACAATGAATACGAACTCGCCTCTTTTTATGTGCAAGCTGACACCATTAAGAGCAGGTGAACCTGTCGTATATGCCTTTGTAACATTCTCAATAGTGATTATTTCATCGTTTGGAATTTTTTTCTTTTTTCTACGAACACTTCTTTCCATACGCTCCTCCCAAACGTTTATATTTTAATACTCAAATCTCTCCATATATTTCATGTATTTTACAACCATAAGAGCGATTTTGAATGTAATTGCATCTTCAAATACGCGAAGATCGAGTCCTGTGGACTTTTGAAGCTTATCAAGTCTGTACACAAGAGTATTTCTGTGTATAAAAAGCTGTCTGGATGTCTCTGATACGTTCAAATTGTTTTCAAAGAATTTGTCTATTGTTACAAGTGTCTCTTCATCGAAATCATCCGGATTTTTGCCATCAAAGATTTCCTTTATGAACATCTTGCAAAGAGGAATCGGAAGCTGATATATAAGTCTTCCTATTCCAAGTTCGCTATAACTTATAACCTTGCGCTCTTCAAAGAATATCTTTCCTACATCAAGAGCCATTTTAGCTTCTTTGTAAGATCTGCTGACTTCCTTGAGTTCTTTTACGATTGTACCTATTGCTATTCTGACATTCTTTAGTCCATCTTTTTCAAGCTGAGCCGAAAGTCCGCTTGCAAACTTAGCTATTTCAGCCATTGACTCATATGAAGACACATCTTTTACTATAATAACATTGTCTTCATCAACTTCTGTAACGAAATCATCTCCGGCGCTTCCGATATGCATTCTTGTAAATTCAAGCGCGCCATTATCTCTACCGTTATCAGCTTCCATAATCATGGTAACTCTTGCTGTTTCCGACTGAATATGCAGCTTTTTGGCACGAGAGTATATATCTACAAGTAGTAAATTGTCGAGGAGAAGGTTCTTGATAAAATTGTCCTTGTCAAAGCGCTCTTTATAAGCAATAAGAAGGCTTTGGAGCTGAAAGGCTATCATCTTGCCGAGCATATATGTATTGTCACCGCTACCTTTAGCAATGAGTATATATTCAAGCTGCTGCTCATCATAAATTTTGAAGTACTGCTGTCCTTGAATCTCCTGAGAATCAGCGGGTGATGATACAAATTCTCTTGCAGAACCGGATACATCGGTTACTTCTGCCATAGTCGATGCCACTTCTTTGCCATCAACATCAAGTACACTAAGCTCAACGTGAGCAATATTCTTTAGTCCATCAATTGTATTCTGCAAAATCTGATTTGAAATCATTCTGTGCCCCTTTCTGCACTATTATATAATTCTCCCCTTACTGTATTGTAAAGCACTTTGGTGAAAAAATCCATATTTTTAGTAGCATTTCTTGTGAAAAATTGACATATTTGGTCCAAAGTGCGAAGAGATAATAGCATTTCGTAATATTTTTATATGAAAAATTGCACAATTAACCTTTTCTTCTTATGCCTCTTTCGGTAATCTCTATTTTACCTGTTTTGAGAAGTCTTCCGACCGCTCTCTTGAATTCATTCTTACTCATATTCATCTTTTCCTTGATAATTGCAGGCGATGCTTTGTCTGTAAAAGGCATAAGTCCGTTATATGCATCGATTTCTTCAAGTATCTTCTCAGCGTCAATATCCATCTGCTCTACAACTTTTTTGCGAACAGAGAGAGTAAGCTTTCCATCATCTCTGACAGCCTTAACTCTTGCCTTTACAATATCGCCTATTCGTATGTCGGTAAAAAGTTCATTCTTTGGAATAAGCGCTGAATATTTATCATCAACAGCAACGAATAGTCCAAAGTTATCACTCGTCTCGTATACTACCCCCTCAACTACGTCGTCCTTTTTGTACGGACTATCTGTATCCAAAAAATCATAGACATTCATCGTTACACAAAGTCTTGATGACTTATCTATATAAAGTGCACAGAGGACATCTTCACCGGCTCTGACCCTTCTTGTCTGTTCATGGAATGGCAAAAGAATATCTTTCTCAAGTCCCCAATCCATAAATGCTCCGATTTTACTGACTTCCTTTACCTTTAGTCTGCCGACTTCACCAAGCATTAGCTTTGGCTCATTGGTCGTTGAAATCAGTCTGTCACTTGAATCCTTATATAAAAAGACTTCGATTTCATCGCCGACTTTCACATCCTTTGGCACATTTTTCTTTGGCAAAAGAACTTTTTCCGCAATATCATCCGACATTGGATCTGCCAAATATACGCCAAAATCTACCTTCTTAATAATTTGAAGTTTTTGCTTTTCTCCAAGTTTTAACATAGTAACTCCTTTCAAGTCTCGCTCGCGAGACTTGGCGCGAGATTTGTTCTATGCAAATCTTGGCGCATCCTCGCGGAGCGTTTAACTTAAGTCGAGGATTTCCCGACTGAGTTAAAAAAATATGGCGGATTCTTCATAGAACCCGCCAAACATAAACTTTTTAAAAATCCACTTGAACCATGCAATAAGGTTTATCTTTTGTATCATCAAGTGAAATCGTATATTGTTGTTTGTTGTCTTCCGTTCTATGGTTGCAGACAGGTTTTAAAACATCACCTATATGCGCCTGCATTTTGTATTCTGCTCTAAGCCTTTTAACATTTTCGTCTGCTATATCAAGACCTTCCAGAGCTATTTTTATATACTGTCCGTTGTTGACATGCTTATTTGTATCAAGATGAAACTGTTTTATTATAACATCTTCTTTTGTTTTCGTGTAACCATCTTGCGGAAAAGAAATTTTTCTATCAAGATACTCCATAGGGAGCTTTTCATCAAGCTCATAACCTTCATGAATAATATCTGTTATTCTGCTTGGCAAAGCTCTTTTCATATCAATAAGTGACCATATGGAATTGGCTACAACGAGTCTTTCGCCTTCCTTAGTATCCATAAAGAAATTTCTGTATCCCATAAAGCCTTTTAGCATATATGGCATTGTTCCTATAACAATTTCATCTGCAAGTTTTGGCATCCTTTTTATA
>Ga0065711_1046527_pt1 | contig 12843 bp, 7 predicted proteins | sample Hoacrofraction12_FD_59098 | JGI IMG/M metagenome (GOLD analysis project Ga0065711, IMG submission 59098) | Hoatzin crop microbial communities from Cojedes, Venezuela - Epithelial fraction 12 v2 (version 2) | ecosystem: Host-associated > Birds > Digestive system > Esophagus > Crop | place...
TGTAGAATGAGTCTCCTGGAAAAAAAAAAAAAAAAAGAAGAAGAAAGAAAATTATCACAGGTGTTAGCTTTTTCTCCTCAACTGTTTGATATGTTCTGGTTGTACGCTGAAGTTTCAGTAAGAAGTTGAAAACAACTGCTGGGTAAGACAGCTTGCAAATTTCCGTGGCTCTCCTGCATGATCTTACTTCTTTCAATACGTGAGATTTTTAAATCGAGTTATTCTCTGCTCAACGTTCTCAAGACTCTGCATGGAAAAAATTCTTCCGGTTTTCAGGATCTATTTGTACGGTACTGGTGTGTTTGCAGGAATCCAAGTTTCCAGGCTACAGGCTGCAATCAAGGTACTTGGGAGCAAGCCCCAGTATTCACACATTTACTCATTTTTAAACTTAACACATCTGGGTAGGTACATTCCCACATGTCAATCTAATAAGCTCTTTTAGGGCAAGAGCTAAAATAGGAAAGCCTGTTAACACCTGTGCATAACTACTGTGTATAGCATTATAGCATAGCATATAGCTCTGGAAATACAAATGGACTGCCCCTGGTTGAACACGTTGTTTGATAATGCAGAGACTGAAAAATTATTTTTTAAAAATATCAATATCGGCGTAAACCTTTTTAAACCTTTAAATTAAAGATTTTGATTTTTCCAACCCCAAGGATAGCACACAAACTGCAGTTATGTACATTCATGGTGGGAAACAACTGTTTTTAAACACCTGACTTGGAGGCAAACAGGTTGAACAAAAGCTCTGTTAGAGAATTTCTGCATTATTATTCCTGGCCAATATAATTACGTGTGGATGACATTTCCTCTCACTGTATCAGAAAAAAAGTTCTCGTGCCATATTCAGAAATGTATTTTGCTGTTTTCTGACTTTCCTATTTGCGCAATAGTTGAACTAGTAAAAAAATTATAACTTAAGGAATTAATCAAGCATAATCATTTACGTTCCTTTCACTCATTGCCTATACCGAATTTGTTTTTCATATGGTGAAAGCATAGCTTCTATTTAACTGAGTGTTTGCATTTTTCTTCCTATTTATCTAGTAGAAATACCAAATACAGAAGATGAGTGTAGAAAAGGAGGAAACATCCTGCTGACTGATTCCTCCTAATATGACTGTCTACTTCCTGCAGCTAAAATGCAGACAGCACAAAATATAGTGGATTGAGGAAAGAATAACAGATGAGAAGTAGTTGCTACAGAATAGGGCTTACTGGCCTGGACTTCAACAGTTGCAAGATCTGATACATTCCGAATTGTGAAGAAATGATACGTACTACTTTCTCATTACACCTAATTTTAATTACTTCAAAAAAATTTATTATTTTTAATATTTAATGCCTAGGGCAGTATGCTGTTTTGTCATGCAAATAAGGCTTAGCTATGCAGCAATAACTATATGCATCATTAAGAAAATCACTTAAAATTGAGTTTAAATAACAACACAAATCACAATCCATTTACAGGGATAACAGCAGAACTTTGAAAGCAAACTGATGAAAGAAAACTCCCTTTCCAAAATACCTCAGATAGACTGGTAGGTTGATTTGATTTTCCTGATGGAAAAAAAACCGACCAACCAACAACTACAGTTGTTCACCTTCCTTCCTTCCACTGAATCAGCATTACACAGAGAGGCAAGGCAGGTGGGATTTACTTGCAAAGCAGGGAACGGAGAGGTCAGAAGGAGCATGAGGAGGACAAAGAAAATGCAGTGTATTAAGAGTATGATTACAGCACTTTAGCATGTCTGCATAGCACAGTGCAGCACTGCAAAGGGTGCCAGCTCTGTGCTGTTAGTGTGCTGACATGGTGCTCACCTGAGTTAACACACTTCGGTTTACAGCAGGTGGAACGTCACTCCAGTGCAACTTCCTAGATGCCAAATCAAAGCTACCCGAGTCAGTCAGCTCAAGTATTTCTGTGATGTGCTCCAGTTAAATTTATTTTTGGAGAGTACAGCGGAATATTCAAAATGGAAAACTTTGGGAGAAACACATTCATTTGCCTTTAAACTCACCCCACAACCCAGTAACTCATTGTTGGTGGTGGTTTCTTCTGATCAGTCCAGTTGTCAGGAGAGCACTCAAACAAAACTCCATGTTCTGTTACCAGATCTAGGTCCTCAGCTGCCTTACTAAATTCTGGAATCCCACCGCCTGCTTTTTTCTTTTTCTGTAAAACAGTTGGTGAAATGTTAGTACAAAATGAAGTATATTTACATAAACACAAGCAAATATAACTATGTGATTTCTTCAGGAATCTCTGATGAATGATATTGCTGCTAAAATCCAGACTTTGAAGATGTAACTAACTTGCGTGAATCTTTTCTCCACAGTTACTTTGGCATCAACAGGCTTTCCCCTTGTTACACAACTTGGAGGTAGACACATGCTTCATCTTTTTTTCCTTCTAGCTGAGCACTATTTCTCTAATAAGACAACTGAGATAATACAGCTTCTTTAAAAGTGTGTTACAGCTGCTAAAGCTCTCGTCCGTCTTTCTCTCTGTGCCTCCCTAATTAAGAACTGTGATAGTAAAAGTCTATTGAATAAGCTTGGCCAGGCAAGAATTTCTTTTTGTAAACGAACAGTTGAAGCACTTCGCTCAGAGCGTTTTCTTGCTCTTACTCAGTACGAGTGCATAAATGTATAGAAAATAAAGACAATTTTGTGCTTCATTGAGTTTTTAGGGCTATGTTTTGTACAGAGCTTTTGAATAAACCTTGCAAAAGTTCCTGCTGTTTCTAACTGAACTCCTGGTACCTATTTGGTGAGGATCAAACTGCATGCACAAAACCTGCTTTTCTCTCTTTGCTCTGTCTTGGTGCTCAACAGTCCTGTGAGTCCAATAAAGCCACTGTATCTTTCACCAGAAAAGCGAGGGGAAAAAGACCAGAATGGACATGCAGATAAACACGGAAGAAATTTTGAAAGGGTTTGTCACTAGTTTAAGCCTTCTCCCACTGCAGTCAAAGGAAGTTTATTACGCTTTTGTAAATGTCTACGTAATAATGAAACAAACAAGCTTTAAAAGTTTTTTACATTTGCAGGATGAGGAAATTATGGAAACAGAAGTGGAAATCCCTTTGAAACAAATCTGTCTTAAGAGAGTTGTTAAGCCAGGGCATCTCTAGATCTGCCAACGGAACTTTTGTTCCAATCAGTTGCTTCAAAGGCGAAAGAAAAGGTTTTCTTGGAAAAAAAAGTCTCAGGGAACTTCTGTCTGCCGTATGCAGAGGCAGAAACCACATCTTTCAGTCTGCCTACAATACTGAAGATGTGGGGGCTGAAGATCTAGAAAAGAAAAGATGGTCAAAACATCATAACTGTCTTAATTTCTCAAAAGTGGTAGAAGAAAAAGCGAAATGCACCTTAGCATTTGAGAAAGAAAACGGCTAATATTTGCCTGAGGAAATGTCTTTTGAATTTCCCTAAACATACTTGGGCTTAAATTCATAAAGCATATTCTAAATTACTACTAGTTCATAGAGTGGAAGAAATTTCCCAATAGATGCCTTGACCCTTACTGTATCTTTCCTTAGAAAGTAAAATTGTTTCAAACCCTGTTCTTGCTAATACTGCTACTGGAAAAGACTTAAGGAATATGTTAAGTCAGTCTAATAATCTTCCCCACCAAAAAAATGGGGTCATTATCAAGCGATTTCCAAGCTGACATTTGTTTATATTTTAGCACATCTTACACTATACTATTCATACTGAGAATACTCAAGAAAAGTTATGTACTAAGAGAGGATATTTGATAGAACTATGAGGGTCTGTACTTTCATATGCATTAAAACCTCCTTCCTTCTGATTTTATTTAAGAGCCAGAAAAGACTACTACGATGATCCATAAAATTAGGCCAGGGGTGCTTATTACATATTGACATATATTTTAGGATTTAAGACTACAGAGCTTACTTTTGCTCAATTTAAAATTTATTCAAAATTTCTGTACATATTTAGAAGTTAAATTGTGACTTTTCAGTTCTCAAAAAGTGAGGCGAAATAATTATTCATCAGTTTACAATAATTTTGCATTATTGCTGCAATTCTCTAAATCCTAAACTATAAGAATATTTAGCTGATGTCAAAGAATAAGCAATATATTAGTACATTTCTATATTTGAATTTTTTTGTCATGCACTATGAACAAGGAAAACTTCTGTTCATTCTTTTACATTTTCCTCATACCATAATGCAACCTGCTAATTTCAGCATTAACTGTTGGAGCCAACATGCAAAAACTACCCCAAATTTTTCTGAAAGAGAAACTTTGTTCTGCAGCACATGTTCATCAATTATTTCTGATTTTCAGAGCAGAATGAACCCAGCTGCTGCCTACTGTACCCATGTCTGAAGAAGCCAGAAAAACATGTGCTGACGTAGCTGTATCCAAGCCAGAAGATTTCACTTTTAAGTGTGAGTTTTTCACTTTTTATGAGCTACACCTAATGGTCGAATGGTTTATTTATTCAGGGTTTTTTTTTTGTTTGAACCATAAACTGTCTATTTAACAGTTGTAACCAAAGGCAATTTGATGATAAGAAGCATTTGTGTATTCTCTCTGCTTGCTTTTGGGTTTATACATCTCCCAAACAGAAGTCCTCAAAATACATGACTCATTGTCAAAGTCCTACTCAGCTAAACCCCAGTGTCATATGAAGTTGACAGAACAATCCACTAAATTAACCTATTTTTCTAACACTTAAAAATTCCTCAATGATTTACAAGGCATATCGGTCTAACCAGAAGTGACTTCTCTGGTAACTTTAAGAAAAATTATACTGCTATTTGCAAACTGAGTTCATTCAATTTGTACTGTTATTTCGCATTTCTCATTTAATTCAGTTGTATTGTCACTTTAGAATCTAAAAATGCCACCGATAGACAGTATTCCACTTAGGTTTGTAAGTAGTTATTTCTCTTTTCCAAAAGGACTAAACAGGTCACAAAATTAGCAGAGATGAAATGTTATCTAATTTGGTTCATGTCAATAAAATCAATTTTGCAATTAACAAACCAGACTTTTAGAAAAATAAAGTATGCATTGAACGCAAAATGTCTGATCTGAATGGAGTATCTCATAAATCGATTCTTGTACCTATTGTTTAGATTCCTGTGTTACTACTACCATCCTACTACAGATGGATCATTTGGAATAAACAGAAATTTTTAATCAAACACAAAGCAGTACAGTTGCTGACATCAGATCTGTCCATTTTTGAGTCTAATCTAAATACCAAGTACCCACATAAAGCTCTGGCAGCTGGGATCAGGCTTCAGCCCAAGTCTAGAGCAAGGTTTTTGTAAAGGGAAAAAGCCTTACCTATTCTGGCATCCCACCTAATCGAAAATCCAAGAGAGCTGGCAGCATAATTAAAAGGCATTGATCGTTACAGCCAGTCTTTTAGACTGCTAGCCACGTGAACAAATGATTACAGACATTAGTGGATGGCAAATGTATAAGCAATCTTGGGCAGCACAGAGAGCAAAGAGACTTAATGAACACACCTCTCACCGTCAGAGGCCCTCTTAGGTCACTGTTCAGACACGGACAGCACAGTGAGGGGAGACTGCGCTGTTGCTGCGCATATGGAACATTTTCTGTGAAAAAAAGAGGGCCTAAATTTCTTTTTGCTGCCAATCTGAAACCCCTCACAGCATCAAAATGGCTAAAACTCCCTCTTTTGCTACTTACAGTTCTTGAACTCAGCGTGTGAAACTTTTTGCTAAATTACAAACAAGCGTCCTAATATGAAACAGAGTAAGAAAATACTATACTGGAGACACGGAGTATTAATTGAGGGCATTTTTGGTGGGAAAAAGAGCCTTAATTGCATGCATATTTTGTTAGATGGTCAGAGAAAGAACCTGCCCAGAGCATTAAAAATATGCAGAGCTTTAAAAACAACTACACGTATGCAAATACACCTGCTAGTGAACTATTTAAATAGCAAAGTGAAAACAATCTTGAAATACTGAGTTGAAAATGTAAATAGAAAAACAGAAAACAAAGCTTCCATACTTCTTTCCTCATGGACTGCTGAAAAACGGAACGAATTGAAAGACAGCAACGATAGAAATTCTCAATTAACTGAGGGTGGATGGTGCCACCAAGCCGTGCTACTTCTTTGTGAGTTGGAGTAATAAAGATTCCTTGCATTGTTTCCAAAGATAGATAGTGGAAGAGGGTATTCTCAGGACCAGATGTCAACCTTAAAAAAAAAAGAAGAATTCATTTAATATTAAAATAATTTTGAAAGATGTTTCAGTTAAATAACATATACTTTTGTTTCTTAAGACAGAATTATATTTCTGGTAACCACAATAGAGTACAAAAATAGATATAGACATTCAAAAGGTGCCTATTTCTACACCAAGGAAATCCTGCTAATTTGGACTGTTAATACTCAATTTAAAAAAAGCAAAAAACCACCAAAACACCTATGGTACTAGTTAGGTATTGCGCTTGTGTCCTCAAAAATTCTCACCAAGAAAAAAGAAAGGAGAAATAAAAGCTGTGGGGGGAGAGCAGGTTAGAGCTTTCTTTAGAGCTCAAACAAAACACCAGAGCAGACTGCGCTGTCACAAGCGAGAAGTGGAAACTGGGAAGATCACGGCTTCTTTGTCCTTTGTACACCTACCTAGACATACCAAAGTTCTGGTTAGAATCAAGTTATGCAGGATCTGTGATCTGTGCACAAAAACCGATCCAAGTACAGCCTTAAAAATGAAATACTTAAGAAAAAAATAATTTCTTACTTGATAGCATTAACAAGTTCTGTATCTTTCTCTGAAACGTTCTTTTTGAGGTTTCCTAAATGAAATGGATTTGGTAGGGAATGCTTTTTTCTAGTGGCCTGGGAAAAAAGCAGACAGATGAACTAACAGAGAAAACACAGCTAACGGAAGAACAGAACCAAACCAACAAATCACCTACTTAGAAGAAAATAATGTAGTGTTTTTTAAAAAGGCCCAAACAGCCACATCAACTTATATAAATGTATTTTATAGCCTATTTTGGACAAAAATGGGTTAGAAACAGTTGTACAACTATACAGCAATTTGTTCTGATAACTTATGTTTACACCATTATTGTTTTGGGAATATTCTCCAATTATTTCTGCTGATTCCAATGCAGCTGTGCCTACTTTATTCATGTGAAAAAAATCAAACATTTACAAGCAATGATAAAATAAAAAAATGTGATGGCTCTGAGGCTTACCCAGAGTTTCCCACAGCAACAGAAGTATCGTCTACGGAATTCAGGGGCTCTTAAGATTTATTCTTTTATAGCATGCTTTTTTCAAAAGAGTTACTTGAATGAGTTTTTAAAAGAACTGCCACCTCCCCCAAGCCCACCAGAACCTTATCAATTTATCAGTTCTCTTTGTTCTCAGACCTGATCCGCTACAGACTGTGGATTACTGCTTTCATCTTCCGCAGGATCTTCGTTACCGTGGTCAGGTCCTCCACTGTGTCTCGTAGGGCTCAGCTTACGTGTCATTAAGGAAGAGTCACCAAACAGGGTCCTTTTGCTTGCTGGAGTGGTTACTGATTTGGAAGTATTCTGTAGCTTGCTTAGGATGGGTGAGGTGGTCGAGCTCTCCAGTTTGTCACGTGTTGCAGGAAGGAACCAGTCAGCACATGATAAAGGTGGAATGGAAGGAGAATCTAGCCTTTCCTCTATGCTGGCATCTATTCCTTCCAGCTGAAGTATAGTGGCTTTGACCTGATCGACGTATATACAGTCTGGTCCTGGATTCCCAATAGCTTTTGATGCACAGCCTCCTGCCTCTAGCAGGACACACAACATAAAGTGTCTCTGTAAACACGGAGGTAGCAACATTAGCTTTTGGTTTTACATGCAATATCTGCTGTATTATATTTATGTCTCATCTGATACTAGCGCAAAATACACCACTATATTCAACACTCCCTGCTCATCTCCCAAGGAGTTATTTTTTTTTCCTAATCAAATAATTGTCAAGGAGATCTTCCTGTTATCATGTTATTTAAGTTAATCACGAAAATGTAAAAGTTATCATTTAGAAGCTCATTAGTTGTTTCCTTTAAAAAAGTCTACATTTAAAAAAAACAAACACATTTCTGAAATGAGTTACCTGAAAATACAAGATCATAAAAGTAAAAACATTTTCAATCTAAGAAAAGGCATAAAAATAACGATAATTTATACCTAGATTTGCAAGCTTTACAAATGTATAAATAATGCTACTCTCAGAGAAATTTATCCCATGAAACAGCTATAATATGAATATTTTGTAAAATTACTAAATAAAATGCATGGGAAGTGTTGATCTTGAACAACAGACAACACACAACAACAGAGCATCAGAGAACAGGCATACTGCAAATGTTAACTTACCAAGCCAACTATCAGTAAAAAGTATCTTGCTTCAGGCTCCCTGTATCCTGTAAAACTTGAAACTTCACATGGCTGGATATGATGATGTGGAAATACTTCCCGCCATATCACTAACTGACCAATCTTCTGTTCTGCTGCCAAGGGTAACAGACAATAGTGCCGACAATATAAACCTATATCAATAAGATCTTCCTTTGGCAAGTGATTACCAATCAAGTAACCCTTAATTAAACACAAAAAAGGAAGTGTATTCAGTAAGAAATACAACACCATCACTTAACACTTAGAAGTATTTTTCATAGAGAGACATCCATGCTCCACATGCATTCAGATTGTAAGCTTTCTGGCCAGAGACAGTCTTTTTGGTATACAGTTGTTCAACAGATAACACTGAGCTTTTGCACCACATCTGAAGAATCAGAAAAATGAAGTGTAAACAAATAAAACATCAGCATACATGCAAGTTATCAAAGGCCAGCTGGGAAATGTATGGCTTTAACAGCTTTAAAAACAGCTATAGATTTAAAATGCTTTAATTCTCCTTTCCTGTCTACCAAAAATACTGAGCTTTCACTGGAATTAATAAAATTTCAAAAGAAGATACATAGTACAACAGTGCTTCTAGCACTAAGGGCATTACAGTTAAAGTGCTGTCATGGTAGGTACTTTGTAGTTCCATTTGTGCTAACAGTTTAGTCTCATAACACTAGCAGCATAAAGAACAATGGCACAACAAAATCCTTAAAATGTAAATTCCCTTAAAGCAAAGGCTGTTATCTTCCTCTTTATACTGCTGAATACAGTGTCAACATTTAATAGAGATAAATAAATTTATAAATGAAGCCAAAGTAAAAAAAGCTGTCAATCTAATTTCTCAAGCCTTTGATTTAAAGACAGATTAACCATCTGTTGTCTTTATTAAAAAATGGCAATGAACAAAAAAATTCCTATTAGAATATCATACAGTCTCACTTGAATTGACTCTTATTACTGTCTAGTCAATCGTTGGATCATATGCAGCAAAATTCCCATGAGAGAGTTTCAAACAAGTATTTTGTTCTTACTGATCATACAGTACATATCACTTCCCAACATAAATTTTTTCTGTTACCGTGTTTGAGTTTTAGGTCTGTTACTAGAAATACATGTTTAAAGCAATCATTCATTTTTTCATATTTGTGAGGTTCTGAAAAGAGTTACTCCATGACTGTGCTAGATTTCCAGATGCATTTTCCTAATCTTTAGGCCTTAATCACTAATACTACCTTGTAGAAGAGACAAGAGCCCATAATTGTATATAATCTTCTCATGTCGTAATAATCTTCAGACTGTGGAAAAAAAAGCATGGTATAAATTTTAATTCAGAATTTTTATTTTACCAACACAAGTCAACTAATTCCATTCAATTGTAATCAATATCTTATTTAATATTTCCATTCTTGACCCGTTCTTATTATCATTATGGCAGTTAATACTGAACAGCTATCTGAAATACCAAGTTTTTAGCCTCCATTATTGATTTTCATGTCACTACAATTTTCTCTAACAATTTTCAGCTCAAAATAACAGATTTCCTATTTAGTTCTTACCTGTCCATAAACTGTTTTTCTTAGGGTATGCTAATTCTCTGAGTTCTTAACAGCAACATAGCTGAAGCATAACTATTGACACCAGAGGCCCTCCTAGAGTAAGACTTCTAAGTCAAAGTATTTTTTCCAGTATTTGATATTTTACCCAAAATATACCCATTCACTGAGCTTTTAATCTAGATGACCAGTGCTCTCAGATTAGCAACACTATCTGTAGGTGGATATAGTATATTTGAAATTAAGTGGGTGCAATCAATTTCTGTGCAATAAACTACAACTTATAAAAATTGCTTTGTGCAAATAATCATCCAGGTTGTTTAGTACAGTGATTTTTTTTTTTTTATTCCTTTTCAAGAAGGACTATATGTCTGCCTACCTTGTATGTTAAGTTTTAAGAATCGTTAAGTATCTTTTGTAATGAAGAATATGTATGTCCAAAATTGTTATGCTAAATATGTGATCAAACAAGTTATCTTTATGCTCAAATATAATATACCTATGAAGAAAATAATTTTAAAATAACTGTTCTGGAACATGAGTTTAAGAAAGCTCTTTCATTAGAAAGTAAAACTGAAATTTCAATATGTTTACACCTCGCTGTCCTATACAGCACAGTAAAGAACACGCATAGCAAGTGATACTTAAGTAAATTACTATCTTCTCCTTTAACAGTATTAAAAATCTGTGTAACTTGTAATTGCTTTCTATAAACTGGAAAATTAAGTTCTCAGTGCTCCATAGAAGTTTTCAGGTTTATTTGCAATTGCTTGGGAAGAGGCAGTTGTCTATATGAAAAAAGAGACGTAACAACAATCAGCTATGTTGAAATTAGAGTGTCCTTGTAGACATCCCATGGACTTAAATTCTAGTAAATCATTGGCTGTCAGTGACTAATCCTATAGGATTATAATACAGTTATAAAGTTAACCATGGAGAGAAATTAAAGATAAACAGAATGGGTAAAACTGAGCTGTCTTAAAACAAGAATAATATAGCATACACCTTTACTTTGACTCCCAATTGATTAAAAAGAGCGGATGAGTTTGGAATTAGGGTTTTTTTTTAAGCTACGGAATATGACACCTAGGCAAAAAGATACTATGCAATGGGAACAAAAAACCAAAACATTTACCAGCTCTGCAAAGTCAGCTGCTTCCAGATCACTCAGTGCTGTGTCAATTTCCATCTGAAATATTTAAACAGTACATTTTAGTAGAGATTTCCAGCACATCAGCTTACAGTAATAGCATAGCTCGCTCTATCCTGCTAGTCTCAGAAGATTAGGATTCGTAAGCATAAAGTGAACGGACGCAAATTTGCACATACTTTTCAGTAGTAATATCAAACATCAGGAACACCTCAATTCATCCGATTAAAGAATAATCCTTCTTAATGGCTGTGTATCTCCCTCCTCTTTGAAACTAAAATTTCTCTGCTTGTGTGCCTGCTGAACCCACTGTTCGGTATAAAGGAGACACCACTCTTACTTTCAGCGTGCTTTAAAACACGAAGTCTAGAGACAACTCTGAAATCTGGCAAGCTATTGTATCCAACTGAGTAAATCAGTAAATTAGAAAAATCTTTTTCACAATGGATTTAGTTTTTGTCTCTATGGAAATTGCCAAAACTTTCTCACACATTGTCTTTGTTCTACTGAAACTGCTTTAAGCTTGCTTATTTCTCTAACTGCAGAAGCTGCTGGTTTATGTAAGTTTTACTACTTTCCTTTAAAGAACATGGTACTAGGCACTGAAGTTCATGACATAAATGTGCTACTTAAGGAAAAGAAACTAAACCCCATCATTACAAACTTCTGGGCTGTATTAACGGGCTGCCTCTAATTGAAATACAGACATTTTTTCAGAGAAATGTCAGTGAGGCTGTTGGCAGGCGACAACCAACCAGCCTCAGCTTTTCCCCAGTTAAAATTTAAATGGCTTTCTGCCCGCCCAACAAAGAAATGACATTTTTAGTTTTATATTCCTTATGAAATATAAAGATCCTCACCAAAACTTAACCAGAAATGTCATCTTCTGCAATAACAAATTTTTTCTAAAATGTGGATGATCTCAGACAATTTTGGAAAGCAATGTCTGTATCACAAATATAAACTATGTTGTTTTCTAAATCCCTTTAAAACCTCCAATTTTACAACAAAGAAACAATCTGCAGGCTAAACTAGGCAACAAAGTGTAATAGAGGCTCTCTACAGAAACTTGAGAGAAAAGAGAAAAGCATGGCGGAAAAAAAAATGGATCACCAAATAATAAAAAAAAGTGTCATTTCCTGGATAGGAAAAAATGTGTGACAACAGTTAGAGGTGCACTAAGTTACATTTCAAATATACATTAGGTTGCTGACTGACCACATTCTACAACTATGTGTTGCGTAAATGTTTTATTCCCTTCAGTTATGGAGCATGGATTTTGCAAATGACTGGCTGGGCGTCTTACAAGACTATGTGCACACCTTGACATTTTTCACCTGGATAGCAGATTTAGGTCTGGAGTTATGGCATGAAAGAAACTTTTCTGAGACTCTCCATAAATACATACTTCTGTAGCTAAAACATAAATAACAGGATGTTCATACATACCTATTATAAAAGCAGAAGTCAGACTAAAATTGTTGCAAACACAGTGGCCTCAAGCACATTTAGCAAAAATTTATCTAGACACATACTACGGGGCAAGGTAGAAAGAATTAAATCATTATCAGTCTGCCACTAAAGAAGACAATTCACAGAATCACAGAATGGTAGGGGTTGGAAGGGACCTCTGTGGGTCATCTAGTCCAACTCCCCTGCCGAAGCAGGGTCACCTACAGCAGGCTGCACAGGACCTTGTCCAG
>Ga0065711_1046528_pt1 | contig 12842 bp, 6 predicted proteins | sample Hoacrofraction12_FD_59098 | JGI IMG/M metagenome (GOLD analysis project Ga0065711, IMG submission 59098) | Hoatzin crop microbial communities from Cojedes, Venezuela - Epithelial fraction 12 v2 (version 2) | ecosystem: Host-associated > Birds > Digestive system > Esophagus > Crop | place...
AACATCAAAAGTGTCCAGAATTCTGTACCTTGTTTAGTTATTGTTTGGGTTTGTCCATTATATAGTTTTTATTGCGTTTGCCATTTCTTACTTTGTCTGTCTCTCTCCCTTCCCCCTCTGTCCCCATTACAGTACTAGGATTTCCCCCTTGCTCTCTGAGGGGAATGCAGGCCTGAATTAGGGACTTGGATTAGTGTATCTGGGCATGCTACTCTTCACAAATCAGGGGTAGTGAAAATAAATAAATTATCTGTTATCATCTCTGCGTTAGCAGTATGGAAGTCTCTTTCCTTTCTAGAACTGGTTATTGAATTTAGATTGTTCTTTCTTAGTGGTAGGATGGAATCCATACATGTATACGTAAAAGTCAGGGTGTTTTTTAGGTAAAAATATAAACCTGTGCACCATTTGCTCCTTTGTCATACTTTGCATACAAATGCCTACGTAATTGATATGCCATGAACATTAGTATTGATACTCAGAAATAAACCTCAAAATTGCAGTGCTAACTGAAGGCTTGACCTTTCCAAATATATGCTGTATTTTTGTTCGTAGGTGTAAAACGAAGGTGTATGTAGACAACCTTCCCACGACAAGCGTTGTCATTGTTTTTCACAATGAGGCTTGGAGCACGCTCCTGCGAACTGTTCATAGTGTGATAAACCGGTCGCCGCGACACATGCTGGAAGAAATCGTCCTCGTGGATGACGCCAGTGAGAGAGGTAATGAGAATGTCAGTGCCTTAGCTTGCTGCTCTGCCTACTTCAAAAATTGAGACTGACTTTCGACAGGCTTAGCTCCCCTCAGCAAAAGGCAGAAGCTGAAGCAGGGGAAGGCAGAGTGAGCAATGCCCGTTTTGAAATACGGGTGGGTCATTCTCCATTGAAAACTACTGCAAGTTTATCTGTCTCTCTTCTGTTGATAGTGTAGAGTTTGAGTTCGTTAGTGGGTTTATCCCATTACAGCTTTCATGTTTTGCATTTGGAATTTTAATGCATTCCTAAAGCTTGAGGACATTTAATACTTGAATGACCTGGTGAATAATAGCAAAGGCAACTGTTCCTCACACACATCCGAATTTACTATCAGTACCACCATTAAACTTGGTGCTCAGAGGGATTAATTTTGACTGTTCAGTTCCTGGGAGGTTGAAATTCAGTATTTATGCTGTAAGAGATGCCACTTTTTAATAACTAGTGCTCCAGATGAAGACTCCATGCTACAGAATGAAACTTTCCATGTGTAATGAAATTAACAGACAAAACTTGAAGCAGATTTTTTCTTAAAATAAAAAACTTTATTTAGATTTTAGTCTTTTCATATTTTTTGTAAATTACAATATAGTAGAAATAAAAATAAAATTCTGCACAATACTGGATATTTCATTTTGGTTAATAGTTGATATTTGGCTTGTTCCTTGCTTAGTCTTCATCGATGGTATGGGTTATAAAGTATAACTCGAGGAATATTTTTTCTTGTGTTTGTAAATGGAGGTCAGAGGTTTTGTTATCTAAAACATTTCTATATTTTTATATTGAATCACCCTCCTTTCTTTATTTCTACACTGAAAATTTTCCAGTAGGACTAACAGCTAGTAGGCCGCTAGAAGAAAAAGTCTTGTCAGTCACCAGTTGTAGACTGTTACCTATATCAGCAGGAATTCCCATGCTTTAGCCATGGAAGGGTTTTACACCCAGCGTGCTGTCATCTCTGCCTCATGCTTCTGATTCCAGTGCTGCAAAGTCCATACTCTGCTGCTTATGGTAATTCCAACTTCAGGATAAGATGAGTGACTGTTGTCCAAACAACAAGATCTGTCCAAACAAGATCAATGTAGGAAGACAGACACTATATTTCAGATCACGTGGTCTAAGTAGCATTGTGGTGCATGGATTACAATGGTTAACAGGAGGTTTTGTAGCTGAAGAACTTTAGGAGTGGATTTTTGCACTTCATATCTAACGTGGTAGGAAGTATTTGTTTCTTCTACTGGTTGCATGTGTGTATGATGCCTTAGCATATTAAGTGACCTATTCCAACTTAGGCAGGTCTGGAGTACAGATGGTTGTGGAGTAGCCGAATAGACTAAAGAAAGATTGTATCAGTTATGTGAGTTCTGACCAACCCGTCTTTCTAAGGAGGCATAGCTCATGCATTCAGGTTGTGTTTGCACTTGTATCAGTCTGTGTGGCTTTCCTCTATGGGGTACCCTTGCTTGCTTTTGCTTTCTTACCTGATACTAACTTGAACTGCTTCGGCCAATTTCAGTAGAATTTGGAAGAAGGGACAGAGGCCTTAAATACAATTACGCTCTGGCAGCAGAGGAGGAGTGCCTGCGCAGAGGGCAAGGCTACCCCAGAAACGTGTTCCAGATTAGATGAGAGGTGTGGTTAACTTTTGCTTTTAGAAAGGCAGAAGATCAAATTTTCACTATTTTCACTTGTAGGGAATTTGTAATTACACCCTGCAATTTCTTGTAGTTTTTCAACCTTTACCTAAAAATTCCACATTTTTTGGTTCTAATGCATGTGAAACTGCTCACCTCCCTTGGCATTGTTCCCAGGGAATAATCCTCTTCAACACGGATGCTGATGTTTGGATTCTGAGTGTCTATACTAGGTTATTGTACAAGTATATGCTTCCTTAATGGAACAGAGGTAGTACATTTGTTTTGGTTAGTTAGCTTTTGTGCACAGATTCTTGCTAGCAAAACAAAGTTTACTGCAAGTGAACTGTGTTTCATTTGTCAGAACAGTCCTTGGCACAAATTCAAGTCAGTGTTAGTGATTAATTGTGACAGGTCAGCTTTCATTATGACCCAGAAATAAAAAGCAAGCTAATACTAAAATAATGTAGACTTAATATTTCTTATGTTTGCCTCTTCAATTTCTGTTGTAGAAAAAATCAATTTTAACATAGCAATAGCCATGTCCTCATTATGAAATAGAATTATAGTCCAGTTAAAAAAGCATGTGGCTTTCTCTAGATAATTTTTCTGTTTCTGGGTTTGGGTGAGGTAATAAAAGCAAGGTAACTTAATTCCAGGCTGAAAGATATAGCATTTCAGACTTTTTTTGGTTGTGATATTGAACCTGTTCCAATATTTAGTTTTGAAATCTGTGATCTCTGTTTCAGATCACTCAGGCGTCTTTTACTTGTAGTTATTTTCAAGAATTACTGAAAGGTTTTTTGTTTCGTTTTCCAAAAACTTGTTATGGTTCCAGCAAGCATGCTTTGACATTAAATAAAACAGAAGGGTATGATGCCTGAAAATTTGAAGAGGGTTTAGCATATGCTACTTAAGCATTCTGTTTGTGTTGAACTACATCAGCAGACTTTTCCAGAAAAAGGAAATGTTCAGTGTGAGTAGTGTATTTTGAATTCTAGCATCAGAGTCAATTTAATTGGAATAAAGTAGGCATTCAGTCTGCCTGAAGCACACTTTGTACCTGCCAGTGTCATGCTCTTAGAAGAATGAATTTGCATAATATCGCTTGCTTATTTACTGCAGAGGAAAAAAAAAAGCTTTAGAGAAATAAAATACATCTATAACATTTTTCTCTAGTTACTGATAAGAATTCATGTTTTGTTTTTAAGTATTGATCTTTGGTAACTACTTTAAAAAAAAAAAAAGGTTAACAGGAGAAATCAAGATTAGTCAGTACTTAGAAACTTAGAACTAGGTCAGCACTGAATGGTTGAGCATGATAGGCAGATTGAATCAGGATAGGATACACTCACAGAAGTTAGTTATACCGATGCAGATCAAAGCAACTTAACCCAAGCTAAATTCCTGCCAATAATGTCTTACAAAATTATCCATGTTTCTTAAGATGTGTTTGCATGCTTATATATGATAAGTCTGTATTTTATTGTAGCTTAATAAAAAAATTGTTTGAAACTTTTGAAACTTGATTTTTTATTAATGTTATATAAATGTGACTCGGTAATAGAATTGCGAAGGTATTTTTCACTTTACGCACTTACTTGACTTGAACTGAATATTTTTGCTTTTTTTGCTTTCTTAGTTTTGCTACTGCCGCAGAAGATACTCTTTAAATTGTCCATAGTCTTAGGTAAAATTATGTACACTTTTGATACAGAAAAAGTTTGAAAGGAATATCCAGCAGAAAGAGTTCAGTGAAAGCAAAGTTATGCCTTTGAAAAATACATGAATTACTGTTCCCAAGTAGAAGTATGTGTGTGTGGGTTTTTTGTTGTGTGTGTTTTTTTTTTAAGTTATTATCAAAACCTTACTCTGTTTGAGGTGTATGAGATAATGGTAAAAATTTATTCAGGTGTCATCCTGGATCACTCGTAAACAACTGACTCTGTAATGCATAAAACTTTTCATTTGGGTGTTTAATATAGGATTTAGTATAAATATGACCAATAGGTTTGTATAAAAAATCATCTCTACAGCTTGATTCTGTCATTTCTTGTAGTACTACATGCATTAAAAGACTATTCAAGTACTTTTTTTTTTAAAGAAAAAAGGAAGCCTCACTTTACAATAAACTATTAGCAGTTTCTGGATGGATGACTAGTCCAAAATTGTAGAGTCTTGCTACTTGAACTAAGGGAGCAGTTTGTGAGGGGTGCATATTGCTCTAAGAGTGCTCTGGAGGGAAAATACACTTCTTAAATTTGAGCATTTATCCCCAACTGCTGGTAGCAGAGGAACACCAGAAATCTTGATGCCAGAGTTATTTTTCATGCTTTTGTAGGGATGAAGCATCAAGTTTTGTCTTTTTGCTCATTCTGCTGAATTTCTACTAATATTTTAAGGGCACAGTTACTGAACGTCTGGCACAATGTTTTTTCTCTGGGAATAATCGCTCCTGAAGTTTTGAGCAAGGTGGTAGTTCAAGAGAGTATTTTTATGGACATGGTTAAACATGGGAGAAGGACTGTTCTTAACTCTGTTCCCTCCATAGTGAAAACACGTCACACATCTCTGTGATTGTTTCTTGGAGAAAAAAAAAATTTGGATAGTACCTGAAAAGATAAATTGAAATTTGAAATACTTTACAGGCAAAAATGTAGGTAGGGCTTGAGATTTTTATATGCAGTGTGTTGACCATGACTTTCTGTTTTATGCTAGTTCTTGACTGGCCACAGTTGCCATACTGAAATCTTTCTTTCTTTCTTCCTCCTGGCAGAATTTTACCATTCTGTTAATGCAACTGTACATTCAAGGACCAGTGTCACAGCCCCATAATGCCTTCAGCTTTAAGTAGTTAAAACTGCTTTAAAAGCTTATCAGTACTACACCTGAAATGTGCAGAGGAATATGTTGGTTTGTGTGACTTGCTCATGAGATGGTTGGTATAGAGAGAAATGCTTCACTGCTGTATTCTCCTTGTGTATATCATGGAAGCCATATACATCACAACTATAAACAGTGCCATGCTATTAGTTCTTTTAAATTAGTGGCTTTGGAAAGCTGCACTGCAAAGAGATGAGAGTGTATTTGCTATAGGCGCAGTCAGCCAAATGATTTTTGTTTGTGCTTAACCCCAAAAGGCTTGCAAAATGTTCAGATATGTACACTTGGTTTGTACTAAACATTTATTCATTTGAGTCTCTGTTAATATGCGTAATAAGAATTACCTTGCTTTGAGATTCTCTAGAGACAAACATTTAAGATCTATGAAACTCTTAGGCTCTTGTAGCGCAGTTCAGCTTTCAAGATGTGTCAGAACTTATTTCTGTGGGTTTTAGTGACAGTCCAACAACGCCCAGAAAAAAAATGAGGAGGCAATTACAAGTCATTCATCCAGAGCAGTGGTAAGGAATGGTAATCACCCTCAGGTCAGCTCTGCCTCTGGAGATTTACAAAACAGCCACTAAGAGTTCATGCTGTGCTTTTTTCCCCTCTCCGGTGTCACGCTTACTCTTGTATGAGGTACTTAGGCTAAATCCTAGTAGAGGCTTGTAGAAGAATCCCATGTGCTTTGAGTGCATCATCTAATATGTTCCATAGCTTTGTTATAAGACTACTTTGCCTTTTTTGCAGATTTGAAATCTGCAAGTTATAGCAGAAATCTGCTTCTGTGACTGTCGATTGCATTCTCCCTCAATTCTTTGTTCTTCCTTTGGCATCATCCATCATAGTCTGATTTTTCATGATGGATGAAAACTGTGCTTGACAATGGGGAAATCTGTTAATTTGGCAGCTCTTCGTAATGCCAATAATTTTGAGTCTCTAGGCATATGGCAGTCAGTTATGGCTGCTGTATTTTGAATAATGTGTTCCTCAGCTAAGATGAGGTTTGTTGATGTTACAGATACTCATTTGTGTATAGCTGATTTTGTATTTATTTTTGGTTTTAGGTGTTATAGTGATAATTTTATAGAAAAGATATTGGTGAGAAAAATCTAGAGGAAACACAATTGAAAAATTGATTTGCTCATGTTTTAAACTGCTTGCAAAGAAATTATCTGTAAGTTACATTCCTGTAGGAGGTAATTCATTATGTTCAGCTAGCTGGAGATGTTTTTTGGATTTTCTTGGTAGATGAGTGTTATGTCCAAGAACACTTATGCATATGTTTTGAAAGTAAGAGTCACTACTACTCCTTAATAAAAATTTGCCTATCCCATCTGGTTCCTGTGTAAGCGTTCTATACTCTCTTTGTTTTTGTGTTTTCCATAGTGAAGAAATGAAGAGGAGGAGGAACTTCCTGCTCTGGCAAATTAAAGCTGTGGAGATGTGGCAGGGCATATTGTGAAATGCAGAATAAGCAGCAGAGGAAACTAGCTGAGAAAGTAGGAAAAAGATAGAAAAGAAATGAGGAAATATCTCTTAAATCAAGTCTCTTCTTTAAAAAAAAAAAAAAAAGCTGATCTGTGTAACTGACTGTTTCCATGATTTTGATCATTCTTTGCAGACTTCTTGAAAAGACCGCTGGAGAACTATGTGAAAAAATTAAAAGTACCTGTTCACGTGATTCGAATGGAACAGCGTTCTGGATTGATTAGAGCCAGATTAAAGGGGGCTGCTGCTTCTAAAGGCCAGGTCATCACCTTCTTGGATGCTCATTGTGAATGTACGGTAGGCTGGCTTGAACCTCTGCTGGCAAGGATCAAAGCTGACAGGTAATTATCCATCTATTGGTCCATGATGGTTTTTTCAGTTGTTAAGAAATGTTCCAAGTATTGCAGTATAGCCTATGAGGAAATACCTACTTTCTACAGGGCTGAGCAAATTACGTAATTCTTCTTTGTGTAAGGATAAAAGGCTACTTCAGTACAACTTTTTAAAAGGAAAACTTGGTTTAAAATGAAGCTTATATTAGAATACATGGGATAGTGCGTTAAATAGCAGGAGACATGAGTGTGAAAGAAGTTGAGAGAGCAGTGGAAGTTGAGTTCTTCCATCTGCAGCCTGGCCCATTCCTTCACGAATTTGGAAAGATATCTGTGAGGAAGAAATGGAGCCCTGATCTCACATAACACCAATGCTGTGAGCAAGAACAGTGAGGCTTAGTTTTCAGGTTCTCATTGTGATTTCTTTATCTCATAATGTTTTTGTGTTGTGGAAATCTGTGCTGTGACTTGGTCTTCTGGGGTGTGTTTTCTAAAGTTAGAACAGTTACTGGAATCATCTACACTGCAGTAACATAGCTTTGTATTTCTATCATAAGTCAATGTTCACAACACTTATATCCATGCTAGTGTGATGGAAATTTTATTGAGAGGGGAAAAAAACCAAACAACACACAATAAAACCCAAACACAAAACCCCCATGAACTGAGAATGGTCTGCTTTATAAAACATTCATATATCTGAGCACTAACTCTGTAGTTACATGCTAGTCTGTTAGTAAACAGCATATTAAAAAGATTATATAGTAAGTCTGGTGTTACAGATACCTGTTTTGTTCTTATAGATAAAAAACACTTTTAAAATTTAAAGCTACAAAATATAGCATTAAATGAAAAAGCTGCAAATAATAAAGAATCTTTGTTCAGAAATGTGCTAAGACATAGTACTAACCTATCGGTTAGCATTAAATGCATTTTTGTGGGACTACGATATATAAATTGTTGCAACTTGTGCAAAAGACCCAACTGAAAAAGTCCTTTAAATTTAGTTGCAACCCTTGAATCGTTTTACAGAGCTTTCTGTGAGAGGAAGCCAGTCTGAGGACGGTTATTTAAGTGTCTTTAAGATGAATAGAATTAGTTTCTCTGTGTATATGCCTTAATAATGTCAGGACAGTGACAAGAAAGCCTCTTTCTGTCGACTTTGATGCAGTAGTTACACTTTGTTAACAATGACTGTTGCTTCTTAGTCCTGCAGCCATATAAGAACAGTTCTCCAGAGCTAATGACTGAGTTTTAATTTCAAAACATGCAAGTTACTTTGACTACTTAGCTAGAAATTAAAGCTCCTGTTTTCTATGGAATCACTGTGTAGCACTGAGAAAACTGATTGTTTTTCTCGGCTGCAGAAAAATAAATATTTATTACTGGTAATAATACAAATACTATGTAAAAAAAGACCTAGTATTGCCAAAATTGCATCAGAAAAACACATTTTATGTTAGATGAAGTAACTCTAATTAGCAAGAAAGAGTTTGAATGTGTTTTGTGGTAACAATCTATGGAGTACTGTTGTTAAGAGATGGCATTATGAAAATTTAAAGCATATGTGTTATAAACAAAATTATTTTTTAAAAAATAAAACCTTTTTTGACACTTTGATTAATAAGTTTTGGTTCTTTCTTTTTTCTAGGAGAACAGTAGTGTGTCCCATCATTGACGTAATTAGCGATGACACCTTCGAATATATGGCAGGTTCTGACATGACCTATGGTGGATTCAATTGGAAGCTGAATTTTCGTTGGTATCCTGTTCCTCAGAGAGAAATGGATCGACGGAAAGGTGATCGAACCCTTCCTGTTAGGTAATGAGAAATTTTTTAGTTGGTTAAAATGTTCACCTGAAGTTTACTCATATCCTTTCTAGGTTAATTTTGTAAGCAAGTACTTAATAAATTGTGTTGTAGCATCATTTTGTCTGGCTGAAGGAAGAACATAAAAGTTCTTTGACATGGATTGGTTGTTGATATTTTTTGGTAACAACAAAGGAACAATCAGCTTGTCACTTGCAAAATATTTTTTAAGTCTTCTGTCAATTACCGGTGAATTACTAGCTTTTAACTAGTTTTTATACTGATGCACGGGTTTCTGTTGAAGCTTAATGTACCTCATTTTTACCTTTTATTCTAACAAAGTAAACAAAATTTTGAAAAGATGCATCGATTTTTGGTGTATATATGTGTGTATATATTTGTGTGTGCTTACATATATAAACTTAATGTCTTCAAAGTGTATGGATGGGGGTGAATTTATACTTGCATGTTGAGTAGATTTTATGACAGAAGTAACAAGAAACAGAGATAACTTGTGTGCAATATGTACTTTTTAACAATTGCAAACTTATGTTTTCTGGCCTTACCGTTCTGACAAGTGGGCGATATTCAGTTACCATAAAGCTGAGAATATGGCCTTTACTGGTTTTTGTTTGTTTTCCATTTAAGAAATCCAGAGGTCTTCTCAGGATATGGCTAATTGTATTCCCTCTGTGCTCCCCCACCTCCCCAGTTTCCTTTTTAAGGGGAAACCAGCAACGCATGTTTTTAGTTAGATTGCGACCTAGCTTATATTTTATGTGTCTTTCAGAAAAAGTCCAAAGCATTTCAGGAAAATGACTAGTGATAGAAAATGATTTATGCTAAAAGTGTGAATAATTTGTGTACTTGAACTCCTAAGTTACATTGTCAGCCTAATATATAATTTACCTAGTGTGTTTTTGTTGACTTAAAAAAAAGGGAAATTTGGGACATGTTGCTAAAGTTAGGAGAAACTGGCACAGTTTTATTTTTTTTCTACCAATAAGGAATTTGTAAAGAAAATATGAATGTAACCCTGACAGTACAATTTTCTTGAAAGAAGCAATAATAGTGAAAGGAAGCAGGCTGCTTCATGGTCTTCCATAGCTTTTTACAGAACAGTTGCCAGAAGCATATATTTCCTGTAAGAAACTGGTTTCTTTTTTGTGAGTTACCAGCATTGGAGGCAGAAGTCTTTCTCAGGATGGCAGCAGCTTTCTAAGCACTGTTTCTCTATCCAAACTCCAATTTGAAGTGAGGAAAGGAGAACTGTCACTAACTGATTCCGTCTCTGAAAAATTTTGGGCTAGCAAGTACATCAATGGTAACTCAATGTGGATGGAAGCCTACTGAGAAGGAACATGTTAGGAACTTGGGAAATAAAAAGCCATGTTGTCAATGTAAGTGTGAAATGTATTCAGGTGTATGTTTTCATAGTGACTGATGCTTATATTTTGTCTCACCCCCAGGACACCTACAATGGCAGGAGGTCTTTTTTCAATAGACAGAGATTACTTTCAGGAAATTGGAACATATGATGCTGGAATGGATATATGGGGTGGAGAAAACTTAGAGATTTCTTTCAGGGTAGGTAAAACTCTTCTCTTTTTTCAGTGTGTTATTATTCAGGTCAGTGCATCTTGAATTCTGTAAAATATGAATCTGCTGCCTGCATCGGTGTCCTCTCCTGTTGCAGTTAGCACTTTGCTTCCTGTCAGGTTCCTCCAATGACGATACGCAAAGACTGTATCTGTCAGTGAAAAATGCATGGTGAACAGTTGGCAGAGCCTGGTGATTAAAAGATTGGGATGCTCATTCTGAAGAATGGATGCTTGTGTGTTAAAAGGAGTTCAGTTAGAAAAGCTAATTGGGGACCATAAGTTAACAATGATGTCATCAGTGTATGGTTTAATGTGTCAGTGAAATAGAAGCATCTCTGTTAGAAAACAACAAGAAGACAGAGTTTGTAACTCTATGATTGCGTGTGTTCATTTGGATGTGGACCTAACCAGCACTGTTCTGACTTTCATTCCTACCAAATAGCACAATTTCCTTTTGTTTTACTTATCAGTTCAGAGTATACAGCTAGATACTTCTGAAGTAGTTCAGCTTTCTGAATCTTCTGTCTTTAGAGGTCCAAAATAAAATTGAAAATATTTTCAGAAACTTTACCTGGGAAGTAAATGTTTTTCTTTTTTTTACATGGAGATTCTATTTTATAATGGGCTGCGTTTTTGTACAGATCACCACCTGTTACTTCCCTGTGATTCATGTGAACCTTTTCTTTCCTTCACTGTCAGCTTGCTAGTAGTTCTCTAAAGTAGTCTCTTGCTGTGAGGCCTGACATACTCTTCTTTATGCTACCTTACTCAGGCTTGTGAGCATCTGTATCTGAGCAGGGAACAAGCATAAATTCTGGTGCAGGAGCCAACTAGGAGAGGTGTGCTGCTGGACCTTGTGCTGACAAATAGAGATGGACTGGTTGAGGATGTGAAGTCTGGGGGGAGCCTTGGCTGCAGTGACCATGAGGTGGTGGAATTCAGGATCCTGTGTGGAGAAAGCAGGGCAGTAAGTAGGAACACAACCTTGGACTTCAGGAGACCGAACTTTGGGCTCTTCAAGGACCTGCTTGGAGGAATCCCATAGGTCAGGGCTCTAGAAGGTAAGGGGAGTCCAAGAGAGCTGATCGCTGTTTAAGCATCACTTCCTCCATGCTCAGGAGCGGTGCATCCCCATGAGCAAGAAATCTAGCAAAGGATGCAGGAGACCTGGATGGATGAGCAAGGAACTTCTAGCAAAACTCAAATGGATAAATCTATGGAATGTGGAAAGAGGGACAGGCCCTTTGGGAGGAATACAGGAAAGTTGTCAGAGCATGCAGGGATGCAACGAGGAAGGCTAAGGCCCACCTGGAATTAAACCTGTCAAGAGATGTCAAAGTACAACAAGAAGGGCTTCTTCAAGTACATCAGTAGCAGACGGAAGACTAGGGAAAATGTGGACCTGCTGCTGAACAAGGTGGGTGCCCTGGTGATGCAGGATGCAGAGAAGGCAGAGTTACTGAATGCCTTCTTTGCTTCAGTCTTCAGTGTTCAGGCATCCCAGTCGCTGGAGGTAAGAGGGGAAGCCTGCAGAGAGGATGACCTTCCCCTTGGTTGAGGGGTATCAGGTGAGAGATCATCTGAGCAAACTGGACACCCACAAATCCATGGGACCCTATGGAATGCACCCACGAGTGCTGAGGGAGCTGGCGGATGTCATTGCTGAGCCACTCTCCATCATCTGTGAAAGGTCCTGGAGAATAGAAGAGGTGCCCAAGGAATGGACAAAAGCCAATGTCACTCCAGTCTTCAAAAAAGGCAAGAAGGAGGACCCAGGGAACTACAGGCCAGTCAGCCTCACCTCCATCCCGGGAAAGATGATGGAGCAATTCATTCTGGATGTCATCACTAAGCAAGTGGAGGAAAAGAGGGTTATCAGTAGTAGCCAACATGGATTCACCAAGGGGAAATCATGCTTGACCAATCTGATAGCCTTCTATGATGGCAGGACCAGTTGGGTATATGAGGGGAGAGCAGTGGATGTTGCCTACCTTGATTTCAGCAAGGCTTTTGACACTGTCTTCCGTGATACCCTCCTAGGGAAGCTCAGGAAGTGTGGGCTGGATGAGTGGTCAGTGAGGTGGATTGAGAACTGGCCGAATGGCAGAGCTCAGAGGGTTGTCATCAGCGGCGCTGAGTCTAGTTGGAGGCCGGTAACTAGTGGTGTCCCCCAGGGGTCAGTAATTGGCCCAGTCTTGTTGAACTTGTTCGTCAATGACCTGGATGAAGAGTTAGAGTGTACCCTCAGCAAGTTTGCTGATGACACAAAACTGGGAGGAGTGGCTAATATACCCAAAGGCTGTGCTGCCATTCAGCAAGACCTGGACAGGCTGGAGAGT
>Ga0065711_1046529_pt1 | contig 12842 bp, 5 predicted proteins | sample Hoacrofraction12_FD_59098 | JGI IMG/M metagenome (GOLD analysis project Ga0065711, IMG submission 59098) | Hoatzin crop microbial communities from Cojedes, Venezuela - Epithelial fraction 12 v2 (version 2) | ecosystem: Host-associated > Birds > Digestive system > Esophagus > Crop | place...
GGAAAAAAAAAAAAAAAAAAAAACCAAAAAAAAAAAACACACACAGAAAAATATCTAATTGGAATTTCCAGTATTGCTGTTTGCGCCCTTTATCTCTCATTACTTCGCTGTTCAACTGCAAGAATCTGGCTCTATCCCCCTGATACTTGCTTATTAAGTAGCTGAAGGCAACAATGAAAATCCCCCCATCTCCCCAGCCTTCTCATCTCAACACAGAGCAAACCCAGCTCTCTCAGCCTCAGCTCCTACACCGTGTGCTCCAGCCCACTCAGCATTTCTATTGTCCTCCAGTGAGCTTTCTTCAGTATGCCCATGTCTTTCTTGTACTGGAGAAGCCCCAAACTGGACACAGTAGTCCTGCACAAATGTTTAACAGAGAAGAATCATCATAGTCACTTCCCTCAATATGCTGAATACACTTTTGCTAATACAGCGTGGGATACGGTTGGTCATTTTCCTGCAGGTGCACACTGCTCACTCATGTTCAACCCATGCTCAGTGGACTCCTTTCTTAGAAGTCAGGACCCAGCCTCTGGCCCAGGTCTCTGCATTCGCCTTTGTTGGACTTCACAAGGCCCCCATCAGGCCACCTCCCCAGCCTGACAAGGCCCCTGCTGGATCCGTCTACCCTATAGCCTACCCGTCCAACCCACACTCTACCAGTTTGGCTACAAGGACACCACGGGTACACAGCAGATACTGTTTGGTATCTAATGATCATGAAGTTGTGGAATCAGAGTGTTGATGTTTTTTGTGCAGCCTTTTTGTCTCTGGAATATTGGTCCAGATAGGAATTATGTATTTGATATTAATACTATAAACTATTTTTTGCATATGCTGAAAAACAATAACTGCTGATATTCAGAAGGAGGGTGCCATTTTAAAATTGTTCAAAAATATTCAGGTGGTTAATATCAGATATGTTCAGGTATCTAAAGAATAACTCATCTAAAATATTCATATGTAATGATCAGGTCAACTGACAGTGAGAGTTTTCAGGTGCTCTGAGAAACAGACTGATAATGATTTTCCCACTATAAAGTATGTTTCCAGTCACTCTTATTTTTCTGAATAATTTTTTTCTAACCGAAATCTTCTGTCCCCTCTTGGCCTGTTCGTAAGTTATTGCAGAAAATCTGAACAATTTCAGCTTCTTCAGTTATATGAAAATAATTACCTTTTATCTGTATTTTAATCAGGTATGCTGGAGAAAAAAGGTTAAAACATGAGTGATTTCAACCTGTGGATGAGCTGGAATTGGATGAACTACGATCATTGAAAACTGAATGTATAATACATTACACAGTGCTAGGTCTCAGGCTCCAAAACACTTTAGATGACCAAGCCTAATTTTCAGAATGAAGGGCGGATATATGTTTTTATCTGTATTGCAACTGCATGTATCAGAATTGCAGCCATGCACCAGGATGCACCCTCATCAGAATCCCATTGCACTAAGTACCACACACACAAGACAAAGACCTTTTCTGCCTCAAACAACTAGCACCTAGGAGCCAGACAAAAGAAAACAAAAAGAGAAATATTAAACAATTTCTAAGACCGGTAAGCTGAAAAAACCCAAACGGAATCACAGATATTGAAACAGATTAGCATTCCTATCAGAGAATCTAATTTCCAAGTTTGAGTTTCTCTGATATTAGATAATACATATGAAACCCACTGGCCAAAAAAAAGTTTTAATACCACTCTAGTGCCAGTCCACATAGGGAATGACTGTCAGTTTTATCAGTTCCTTTTAGCTGAAGTGACAGAAGTATGAGTTACTAGTTTAAGAATAGCAACCCTGCTGATAGTTATGTGTTGCTATATGGCCTAATTTCCTTTTCTTAGCTCTTTGTCTTATGTTTTAAGACCTTGAAAATTATACATAACTGGATACTTTTAAAGTGGCTGCTGTAAAATTAATCACACTAAAATTAAGAAAAGTGAGGATTAAAGTGGTATCTGTCACCTTAATTTCACACCTCTGCTTGAATGCATTGTAATAGTCTTCATTATATCACCACATGCTATACAGATTTCTACCTCTCTCAGTCTACAGTATGAATCATCTCTGGGAACAAGTCACTGATTTGTAGCGAAAGAAGCAGTTGTCCATTACACCTTGGTTTCATTTGTCCCTGCCACTGGGAGGTGTAAACTGAAACAGGAAACAAGACAGCCTTCTCAGTAAGACAGGTGAAATCTGTCCCATTGAATTACATTTTATCCCTGCTTCTGTCACAGGGACTCTCATCAGCTAAGCAGAAAAGCTGTTAAATTATTTTCTCGTGTGTCTACTCATTACATGTTTCTCATTAAGTGCTTGACTTGAGGCTCTGCTCTGGGGTCAAAGCTTATCGCTCACAGAGGAAAGTGAAGTCAGTAAAAGCTATATGTTCAACCTGAAAATTGCTAATAGTAACTGTTCTGATAAAAAGCAAGCTACAGACATCTTGAAGTACACATCCAAGACTGATAGATATTTAACACATAAAAATCATTCTTTGCCTCAGTTTCCCTTCTGTATAAATAAGCTAATATTTCTTACACCTCTAGAGTTGGAGTATTAAGTAAATAAATTTATCATTGTTGAGTAATCAAGATCAGGTGAGTTAGTATTCTGTCTTCAAGGAAGGCCGGTTAGAGTAAATATTGTATAGAATCATACCACAATATTAATAAAACATATTAAATATCTTCTCACTGAGTAAGCATAAATTTGGAACAATAAAAAATAAACAGAATACCTCAAAGAATGTATGCATAAAGGTCTTAGTGGTAAAAGTTGCACATGCACAGAAAACTTTAATTCTGGCTTTTTTTAAGCTTGAGGTACTTGATCTTGCAGCAGGAGTGTTCCTTTCACACAAGACAGATTAAATTTTTAGTATTTAAATTTCAGGTGATCCCATTCAATCTAGTCATTGAGTCAATCAGTCACAGATACAGAATAATTCCTACAGTCTTGCAATAATCAACTTACTTATACTGCTACACTGCCAACAAATTCAAATCTGGGTGCTTTTTTCTTCAGCTCTAGAATGGGACAAACTCACAATTGCAGCTTATCAGTAATACCTGTTAACCATAAGAGTTCCAAATAAATCACTTCATTTGATATAGTAGTCTTTGTCTCACAAGATTGTTACTTTTCAAAGCTTTTATCACTGAGTTAGACTACAGACATCAATCAGCCATTAAACAGAAGACTTAGCTGTTATTAATACGCATTAAGCAGACAAGAATAATCACTCTGAGATCCAAAGATAATTGCACTACATAAACCAAAAGTACAAATTTGTATTTACTTGTCTGTGCCCATGCTGAGTAACAAGAAAGCGTGTAGTTTTGTGGCAAAAGGAACTTTTGAGCATTAATAATATTACAAGTTTATCTTTTAGAGACTGAATTTCCATCCGCTTATGAAAAAAGCAAAACACTGTCAAGATCAAAAATACTCTTTCATATACCAGAACTATTTGTGATGTGCTTGTCTATGGTAGATTGGCTTCAATCCAGCTCACCAAGCTGCCTTTCAGTGATACTTTACTTATGATTAAGCCTTTACTCACTTGTTGTACAGTTTAACATTTAAAATGAAATTTCATTAAAATGGTTGCTTCTGTGGTTCAGACACCTTTTTCTTTTTTCAAATTACTATAGGGGAAATCCTTCCTACACTGGTAACTGAACGTTAAAGAGAACAGTTGAAGACTAACCAGAAACATTCATCTCACTAAAAAGTTAATCTAGCCCTACAATCCAAATGTAAACTTTCACACCTAGCTATCACAGGATAATATGCTACATCTTGTGCTTGAATACAACTGATGCATCTTCATGACCACTTATTATCAAAAATAATTAAAACAAAATTTTTGGCTGGAAGATGGCTGACCTGCAAAATTTTGGTTCTACTGATCGTATACTGGCAAAATTATAAGACAATAAACTAAGGTTTTAAGAAGAAAACTGTGAAGCTTTTTTTGATAATAGGTCGTGACTTACTATATTGAACAGAACTGTCCAAAAATTAAAGGCATTTTTGCTAAAAGGGAGGTTCATTTTTAAACTGTAAAAAGCAGTATTTTTCTACTTGAGAGTATTCTTAGTGAGAAAACTATCAAACCTGAATCCATTTAAAATTTATGAGGAAAGGATATACCAGTGATTTTCAAGGGACAATCACCTGAGCACAGGAATTCTATTTTAATGGCCAGATGGTAAAGAAAGCAGCTAATCTTGGAAAGAAAAGGTCCTGTTAAATTCTCAAAAGCCAGCAGGAAGACAAATCACGATGTGTGGAAAGGAGAATCCTAAGAGGGGATGAAAAGCAATCCCTCGCAGGCAAGAAGAACGACCTTCTGGTTTTTGAAAAGTTATGTTCTGTGGGCAACCCTCTTGCCAACCTGTGGTATGATACTTCGGTACAGTACTTCCTTCTGTCCCAGAAACGTTATTCAGAGCCCCCGTGAAATTATTCTTCCATAGTGTAGGGAACAGAGCTGTGAACACACGTGCAGTTCCACAGGGGACTTTTATGCTCATAAACTTTTTGAAGCAATTTAGCTAATTGCATTTGCACAGTTGTCATTATTTATACAGGTGAAAAGCACTGGTGGTTTTGAGACAGTGAGAAAAACAAATATGGGAATACTGAATATTAGGGATACAGGCCACAGATTTAACTGGGCGGGAGACAGATTCACCTGGGAATGGCTAGGGAGAAATGGAGCAGCTACTTGCAATTAGCAGAATATCAGTGAAAGAGGGAGGAAATATTTGGAAAGCTGTATAGCCAGAGTGCAGGTCCAGCAAAGGCTGCTGAGCTTTGCAGAAAACCGAAGGAAGGTGTTGAAGATGGACTATACTGAGTGAAAGGCAAAGAACAGTATAAACCTTACAGAGATTGCTACAAGAGCTTTGAATTCTGTGAGAAAGGTATAAAAACGGTTGGTAGAACCTCAGATCTTTCACTGTCAAATAGGAACTTTTCTGACATCCAAGCAGTGTGGAAAGGAGACTACTGCCAGTTGCCCGATTCACCAAGATCACCACAGCATCCAATAGTGACAGCCTTCTATTTTAGCCCCAGACTAACAACTAGTTGAATGTGTGGCTACCAGTTCTGGATATTATTGCTCACACCGTGTCATATGAGATGCAATGGTACTTGGAAATCCCCAGTGGAAGCTTTGAGAGTTCATTTTGCAGATGCAAGAGACCTTACTGTACCTCCTTCAGTAAACTGCTTCTGAAGAAGCATGGTTATCATTTGTGTGATATCATTGTCCACTGTCACAAGACCAGGTATTCAGTATGGCCTGCCATCTTATTTAAGCTGTCAAATGGAAATCATCAGTAGGACCAAATTTCTTTCTTATTTCTCTCTTAAGAGAGGAGGAAAGTAATGCAAACGAAACATTGTTTAGTGATAGCTGTCCAAAACCCCACTGAACATCTGCAGATAGCAAATCTGCAATAGTTGCCGAACAATTCAGACCAGAAACCTAAATTTGTCTCCTGCAGAAAGGAATTCATAACATGTCTGTCAATTAGGCCTATCAAGAAAGTCTGCAGCCAAGAAAGGCCATACTTCTAGACTAAACTTCTAGACTTCTACAGCCAATGGAGACAGTCATCGAGAGGGTAATTAATTCCATCTTAAAATAGGTCAGTAAGAAAGTAAAGTTGAATCGACAACTGATAGGACCTATCTCTCTATTTTTTATAGAAATACCCCACATAAACAAATTAGGTAAAGGAAGTCTTACTCAGAGAAACCAGCTACCTCTGTTAGGTAGCCGCACTCGGTAAAAACTAACATATTTCCTCACTGACCAGAACTTTTCCATTTGTCTGTTGCTATTCCTCATTGATCAGTGTGATCTCCTTGAGCATCATTTCTACTGCTGTATTGCATTGTTACACGACATTTTATAATTTTATTCTTTCTGCAATGTCAAAAAAAGTCTGCAAGTTATTACTATAAATGGATTGTCAATGGAGAGTTTGATATCAAATGCCAGACTTCTCCATAGGCATAGATGCTTTTTAATTCTACACTTTTAGTTATTCCCAGATAATAAAAAATTCAACAAACACTAATAAGTATTTTGACACTAAAATGTACCTAAAAATCCAAATATTCCCAGTTTCTTTCATGTAAAGATTGATATAGCTTTGTCTGGAAATCCCTTAGAGACATACTTTTTCCAAAGCTTCTTTATTGTTTCCTCATTCTTTGAAATAAAACTAGTATAGCTCCAAATTTTTTTCTTCAATTCATGTGAGTATTCAGTTTCTTTTCCGGTCAGGAGGTTGAAACTGCAAAAAAAGAAAAAAAATAAAGAGGAGGAAAACAACTCGAGTAATATTTTCCAAGCCTGATGGGGGAAGGCAACATTTGGGTATAGATAGGGGGGTTTTTTTTAGAATTTGTGTTCCCACTTTCTCCAAGCCTTTTTTCAAAAATAAATACTGTATAAACATTACATATTTACTAGCTGTCAGTGTTTATTATTTTACAGCACAAACCAGATTTAAAGAGTAAAAAATATGAAGCATATACATCCAAGTTAAAATAGGACCTTGGAAATGATCACACTAAAATTCACAGTACAACTACATTGCTGAATTCGTGGTCTGCATTTTTTCTGGTTTCCCTCAGGAATTTAATGCATATGATTTTAAAATGGAAATTAAGTATCTTCTGTATATACATAACCTGTTATTTCATCTTGTAGTTCAAAGTTTTTCACTTTGTCTGTACTACCTAGGGTATGCATAACAGAAGTGAAAAGTCTGATTAATACTACTATCAGGAGTGTGTGCTAATCTCTTATATCCAGAAAAGTTGTAGGTTATTTCCAAGCTGATGTCATTTGTAGAAAAAAAGTATTTTTTAAATGCCTGGCATGATAGGGAAATTTATAATCTAAAATACATCCTCCCTCTTAATGTTTTTTATGCAGATTATTCTGTCTGGCACTTTCTGCCCCTTTCATTCTGTGAAATACTGCAGGATCCTGATGACAGGCATGGCATAAATGAAAGGTCAAAATTGCATTAGAAAAACAACACTGAAGAGGTTCATACTTAGAAGAGGCAAATCAAAATTACAAATGTGTATTTCCTATCCAAACAGAAATTATTGCTGTCCCAACAGTCATCCACAAAACTTGTTTGTGCAATGAAAAAAGTCACCTTCCACAGCATGTGGTAGTCCCCAGGATGTCGTTTCCACCCTTCACATTTCTGATGGATGTCAGTGAGCAGGCATGGGGATGCTCACCCTGGGCTGGGGGCTCCCTTGGGACGGCAGGACCCATCCCACCGCCCCAGCCAGTAGCAGGGCAGCCGGGGGGCACCAGGGCAGCCCCAACCCCAGGCACCTCCCTGAGGATGGGACAGGAGCCCACAGGTGGGCTCAGCTCTGTGGGGCCTGCAGCCATGCAAGGTTGAGGGGAGCTGGAGACCAGCCCTGCTGCAGCATCACTGGGGCTGACAGGGGGCTGACACTGGATCTTGGGCAGAGACAGCCAGGCCCATGACCACCCTTGGGGCCCAGGCAGAGGCCTCTTCTCCCAGCAAGGTCCACCCTCACACCTTGCAGAGGTCTGGATTCAGCCAAGGCCCAGCCTGGCAGTACCCAAGACAGACAGAGCTAGAGGGGGTGGCCAGGTCCAGTCAAGCATCCAGACCATAAGGCAACATCATGGTAACGAGGCAGGTCTGGAATCAAGGTGGGAAGTCAACCCACAGGTCATGGCCAGGACTCAGTCCTGTGACTACCAGACCAGCCTGACATGGGCTGAGGAGCCAGCCCAAAGGGCTCTGTAGCAAGGCAGGGGCAAGGCTGCAGGTGAGCTGGGGATCAGCACTCCTCCAGCACAGCTCAGGCAGAGAGAGAGCCTGAGGCTGAGCTTATGTAGAGGTCCTGGACCCATAGGTGTGGGTGGGAGCCCCAGGTGAGGCAGGTCATGGTATTTATGGCTTATTAGTGTACTCAGGTCTCTGGTAATGGGAATTGTGAGTCAGAATGAACATAGCTGTGCCGGACTACGGGATCTTGGTTTTACAGGTACGTATGAACAAACATTGGCGTGACTGTCCCTAACTAGAGTAAGACAGAAACACAGTCATTCCTTACTGAAGAGGCACTCACAGGAAGCACAAAAGACAATTCTTGAATTCAAGACTAATATTTCTACAGGCGGCAACTTCTGATTTCTCTATGAAAACCTGTATCACAGAACCACAGAAATCAGGAGAGGAATGGACTTAAAGGCACCACCTAGTCCATTCATCTGCCTGCAAGGCTGTGGCGTTACAGCTGTATCATTCCTAGCAACTCATCTTAAAAATCTCCAGTAATAGCTCTTTATAAGGCATAAGCCTAAGGCTCATTCTATGCTGGAAAATACCTGGGGTTTTACTTCAGAGTCTATTATTTTTTTGTCCTGTCTATCCAGGATTATTTCTTTTCTCTTTCTGTTAGTTTCTTCTCTATTTCAAGACTGACCAACTGCTACCTCTATCTTTGCCTCTGTTGGCTAAACAACCGCAGGTCTTTCAAGCTTTCCTCATAAGTCATATATTTTAACAGCTGGACCACTCTTGCTGTTCATTTCTGAATTTTCCCCAATTGTTCTGTATTATTGATGAAGCACAGTGCCCAGGACTGAATGAATTACGCTGGTTGCTAAATACACCACCAGAAAGTTTACTTTCAACGTGCAACCTGACATTTGTCTTTATTGCATTGCATCTTTCTTTTCCAGAATGTTTATCCAGTTTACCAGGAGCGCTTTGAATTGTGATGCTATCTTCTAGTTGGACTAGATGACCCACAGAGGTCCCTTCCAACCCCTACTATTCTGTGATTCTGTGATTCTGTGTCATCTGCAAATTTAGGGGTCATGCTCTCTATTCCTTCATCACGGACACTAAGGAAATAGTGAATAATAGCCTGCTAAAACCCCACTCAATGTATCCTTCTCTTCTGGTCATGAATCACTAAATAATACTCTGTAAGATCAGTTTTCCAAACAGTTTTGTACTCTATAGCAGTTTCATCCAGGCCATTTTTCTACAGCTTGCTTATGACAATGCCATGTGAGAAAATGTCAAAAGATGTAAAATCAAGCCTCTTTCCTAGCATAAAGCCGTGTTCCCCTTCATGAATGAAACTACTTGACACAACTTGTTCTTAATAAATCTATACATCCAGGTGTTTATAAATTGTTTGTTTCATTGTTTCTTACAGTATTTTTTATTAAAATAAGTCTATAAGTCCCTAGATTCCATTTGATGTGCTCACCCTCCTGCAGACTTTTTGAGTATCACATTTTTCTAAAAGTTTACAAACATAACTGTGAATGACTTTGAGGCCGTATCAAGATTTATTCTCAAAGTGTTTCGTGAGGAATTCCACTGAGCCAAGATGATTTGAAAAAAACATATTTTAGTATCCCTCAATCCCACATTACGTCAGAGGTAACCTACTCAATGCTGGTATTAATCCTGTTGGCCTACTGTAAGATGTCCCTTATCAGTCACGAAGGTCACCCTCTCCCACAAACATCCTCAGTCTCATCCCCACCAACTTCAAATGACAATTCAATTCTATATCTGAAACACCCTGACTATGGCTCCTGCCAAATCACGCAGCCACTGGCCCAGGCTGAGGCGCAACCCCTGCAGCCATTGGCTGTGAAAAGAAGGACAGCTGTCCCCCACTATCATGTTCCACCATTGTCTTTCTCCTGCAGGCAAGCAGTGATTCAGTCCTCCTGTGTGATCCATCTCAGATTCATGCAGGTCAAAATGAGGGCAGTGGCAACTGGTGCATTTGGCCTTGCCGGCCATCACACTGGTTGATGGAGAAACAGAATATTTCCAGGGAGGGTGACATGCTCTTCTTCCATATGAGGGATGGCCACAGGCCCAAACCTGCCTTCTGCATGGCTACAAAGCCTATGTATAGTCCTCAACTCTCTTTTCTGCCATCAGCTGCACTTTCAGGGGAGCAGAGTAAGAGGTGACACCAGCATGATTAGTCTGTAGACCACAGAGTGAGACTTCCCCAGACGTTAATGTCCATGGATACTTGACTGAAGACAAAGGCAACAATTCATAAAGAACAGTGCCCTTAAAACAACATTGTGGAGTTACGCTTGTTTCCACAGAAGCTATATACTAAGCCATTTTTTTGTTATTTCCTCATTCCCGTTTGACCTTTCCCAACACAGTCAGGTTCGGCAGATCTAGCAGCTGGTGTCAGAAGTATCTCATCCACTGTCTTACAGCCCACTTCAAGACTTCAAGTTACAGAAAGTCAGTTGTCTTCCCTATTGTGTTCATCAAAGTCACTGGAATGCTTTCCTTCTTGAATGAAATGCACTCCCTGCAGGGAATGAAAACTGCGTGCCATGAGGTAACTTGAACTTTGTCTCATAACCCGCATCTCCTTCCTTTAGCTAAACAGGTTAAACCCATTTGCCATGCTTTTATATGTTCATTGTCTAGCCAAAGGATTTTTTCTGGGGGAGAAAAATAAAGCAAATATATCTTTAACATCAATAGTTTATTGATGTTAAATACTGCAAAACAAAGTATTGCAGCCTATATAAAAGTCATTTGAAAGCCAAGGACACACAATAAATTTCACTGGTTTTCCATTCCCAGGAGAGCGGTTAACATGCCTATCCATGCTCTAGAGGAAAGAAGGTTTAAAACTTGTCAAGACAAACTGAGAAATCTGATGCTTTTCTTTCTGCTGTAAACTGAAACATCATTAGCAAATTTCCACCTCCAGGTCTGAATAGTCACCTTGAAGTGAAGGGTGAGTTGAAATGTGTGCCTGGTCCTTTCCCAGGAGGAACATCCTCTTCGCCAGTTTATTAGCTATGTCTAAGCTGAGAGCTTCCACTTATCAAGAATCACTCTAGAGGTGTTTCTGCTGCACTTCAGGATAAGACCCAGGGTCGTTTTGGAGAAAAAGTAGATACACAGAAAAATCAAGAAAAAAATGTGATGCTTCAGTTCACTCCTGATCATCCAGATCTTCAGTCTGGTTTATCAATAGAGTAAGATTGCAGCATACAATCTTGAATGGAGTTCATCTGCTCAGATTCAGCCTTTCAATGCAATTTGATCTGATTCACTTTTAAGAAACACATTTTCTTTATCTACTTTTAACTTTTAGAGATAATGTTCTAGCTTACTCCTCAGAAAAAACAACTGCTCCATCTTCTTAGCAGGGCTGGAAAGGTAGTCACAAATGCTGCTTTAAACAGCACTAATCTGATTACTCCATGTGTCTTCTGTACCATTCACACCTGATTGTTGAATTCTGAAAATTCTTCATAAGCCAAATCTCCAGAGACAGTTTTGACAGTCTGCATTGTCACTGAAATGTTTATAGCAGAGGGGACTAAATAGAACCATAGAATCATAGAATCACTTAGGTTGGAAAATATCTTTGAGATCATTAATTCCAATCATTAACCTAACACTGCCAAGTCCACCACTAAGTCATGTGCCTAAGTGCCACATCTACAAGGCTTTTAAATAGCTCCATGGATGGTGGCTCAACCACTTCCCTGGGAAGCCTGTTCCAATGCTTCACAATCCTTTTGCTGAAAAAATTTTTCCCAATATCCAGTCTAAACCTCCCCTGGCAAAACTTGAGGCTGATTCCTCACATCCTATCCTTTGTTACCTGGAAGAGACCAAGACCCACCTCGCTACACCCTCCTTTCAGGCAGTTGGAGAGACCCTGCAGATCTCCCCTCAGCCTCCTTTTCTCCAGGCTAAATAACCCCAGTTCCCTCAGTCGCTTCTCATAAGACTTGTTCTCTAGACCTCTCACCAGCCACTGTGCCCTTCTCTGGACACGCTCCAGCAACTCAATGTCCTTCTTGTAGTGAGGGGCCCAAAACTCAACATTGAACACTCGAGCTGCGGCCTCACCAGTGCCAAGTGCAGGGGCACAATCACCTCCCTGCTCCTGCTGGCCACACTATTCCTGATACAAGCCAGGATGCCATTGGCCTGCTTGGTCACCTGGGCACACTGCTTGCTCATGTTCAGCTGGCTGATGACCAACACCCTAAGGCCCTTTTCCACCAGTCAGCTCTCCAGCCGTTCTTCCCCAAGCCTTATCTTGCATGGGGTGCTTGCTACCCAAGTGCAGGACCTGACACTTGGCCTTGTTCAGTCTCATGCAATTGTCTTCGGCCCATCAATCCAGCCTGTCCAGATCCCTCTGCAAATCCTTCCTATCCTCAAGCAGATCAACGTTCCCGCCCAATTTGGTGTCATCTGCAAACGTTTGGCCAGCAGGTCAAGGGAGATTCTCCTTCCCCTCTACACTGCCCTAGGGAGGCCTCATCTAGAATACTCTGTCCAGTTCTGGGCTCCCCACTTCAAGAAAGATGAAGAGCTACTGGAGAGAGTCCAGCGGAGGGCTACAAGGATGGTGAGGGGACTGGAACGTCTCTCCTACGAGGAGAGGCGGAGGGAGCTGGGCTTGTTCAGCCTGAAGAAGAGAAGGCTGCAAGGGGACCTAATATATACTTACAAATATCTGAAGGGTGGGTATCAGGAGGATGGGACCAGGCTCTTTTCAGTAGTGCCCAGTGACAGGACAAAGGGGCAATGGGCACAAACTGAAGCACAGGAAGTTCCGCCTGAACATGAGGAAGAATTTCTTCCCTCTGAGGATGACGGAGCACTGGAACAGGCTGCCCAGGGAGGTTGTGGAGTCTCCTTCTCCGGAGATATTCAAGACCCGCCTGGACAAGGTCCTGTGCAGCCTGCTGTAGGTGACCCTG
>Ga0065711_1046530_pt1 | contig 12842 bp, 8 predicted proteins | sample Hoacrofraction12_FD_59098 | JGI IMG/M metagenome (GOLD analysis project Ga0065711, IMG submission 59098) | Hoatzin crop microbial communities from Cojedes, Venezuela - Epithelial fraction 12 v2 (version 2) | ecosystem: Host-associated > Birds > Digestive system > Esophagus > Crop | place...
GCACAACTGTCAGAACAGTCCAACTGTTCAATTCCATGGTCTGGGATGGGAAAGAAATGCTCCCTGTTAGCTGGAGGCACATGCAGCGTATCCACCTGCTGTGTGCGCCATTGGAGTGGCGCTGGGTTAGAGATATCATGGAAAAGAACTGCTCTCTGGATACTCACAGTCATCTCAGTTTGATTCACTCTGATAGTAATAAAATATTAAGCCAGCTGCTTATATCATGAGGTGTTTGTCTTCTGTTTCTGTTTGCCAGCTGGCTCTAGAGTGAACCATTAGGGAAAAAGAGAATCCCACGATAAAATCCCCTAATTTGATTTTCCTGTTGCAGCCATGATCTTGTTTTCATCTTGTTCCATGCAGCCCCATGGAACTGAAGGAACTGGAGTACAGACCTGTAAAGGTCCGAGGGCATTTTGACCACTCCAAGGAGCTCTATATTCTGCCACGGTCACTCGTGGACCCTGGGAGAGAAGCCAGAGAAGCGGGGCGGCTGACATCCCACCCGGAAAATGGAGCCAATGTCGTTACTCCTTTCTACTGCACGGAACTAGGGTGAGTTAATGAAAGTCATGGTTCAGGCGAGCAGCTCGCTTCTGTTTTGAAAAGGTGGTTGGGTTTATATAAATGGCCCCCTCTCCCTTAAAAGGCATCTCTGGCAGTCTGTTAGGTCACTGAGGCTTGGTTGGAAATAGTATTTAAATTCCTCCATAATGTGCACTTAGATGACAAAAAAAGTGGCACCAAACACGTGGGTTGCTTCTTTCTTTGCTACTTAGTTCTAGGGAACAGCAAGAATAAACTTCCTTTCACTCATGAGCCGTGCTTCTTTCTGTAACTCCAGGGTCACGATTTTAGTCAACCGAGGATTTGTGCCCAAGAAGAAACTGAAACCGGAGACCAGGCTGAAGGGACAGGTGAGGGGGATACAGGGGTGCTGCGTAGTGCTTCTGCCCTGTGGTCACCCGGACGCACCACTGACAAACCAAGAATGGGAGTAGCCACGTTCAGCAGCATGGGAGGCTACTTAAACAGTCACTGCACTTTTCAAGGAAGGCAAACCTTTTCCTCCCACCTTTTTAAGTAAAGAATGTTTTTAACAAACAAGGAGCTGTTCTTGCCCTGCTTTTTTCCCTGCTGTGTTGCAGCTCTGTCCCAGTGCAGGGCACAACCACTTGATTTATAATCAGACCCCACAAATGCCTTGTATTTCTACCAGGACCTGGTATGCCAGAATATGAAATGAACCGTGAATTATTCCTTTTTTGTCCTCTGCGCTTCTCTTCAGATTGAAGATGAAATTGATCTCACTGGGGTGGTGAGGTTATCAGAAACCCGGAAACCTTTTGTGCCTGAAAACAACATTGAGAAAAACCGCTGGCACTACCGTGACCTGGAGGCTATGGCAAAGGTGACCGGCGCCGAGCCCATCTTTATCGATGCAGATTTCAGTAAGTCACCAAGGAACCCAACCCCACCTGCAGTTTACATCAGTCTCCCCCCGTTTCCGTTCAGTTATTTCCCCATGGCACTTGACAAGGTAGAATCATAGAATCATTCAAGTTGGAAAAGACCTTTTAAGATCGTCGAGCCCAACAAGGTACCTTTCTCTTTGCATACTCTGCTAGGCCTGTTTTGAAGGTGGCAGGCAGCCAGCCCTGGGGAACGGTAGCATGCTCGGGAGTGATGCAGGTGGTGTGGTCGATGCCGTGAGCACGACCAGCCACTCGCTATAGGGCCGCCTGCCCCACAGCTCTGGCTTCGCTGGTAACTTGGGAACACCGCTGCCTGCGGGAGAGGAGCGGGCTGTCCCCACGACTCCTCCCGCGTCTCACGGCAGGGGCAGCTCCGCGCGTGCAGGCTGGGGATTTAACGCGTGTTAACCTGTGTCGCACCTGTAGGAAGCACCGTCCCAGGGGGGCCCATCGGAGGCCAGACCAGAGTCAGCCTGAGAAACGAGCACATGCAGTACATCGTCACCTGGTGAGTTACCCAGCCACCTTCCACACAGTTCCTTAGGGTAGAGCTTCAAACTGCATTCTGCTGAAAGCAAAGGAGCAATTTTTGCCTGGCATTCTTGCTCCTGTATCAGTAAGACTGGATGAGCTCTTAAGCTACAAAAACCTGAAGTTTTAACCCAAGTAACATTTGCAAGGCAATTTGAAATAATTGTGCTTTATTGCACCATAGCTGACTTAGGGAGGTCCAGTCCATCTTGAAAAGAAGGTGTAAGTGCGTGTTTTTCTTCCATAGGTATGGCTTATGCGCTGCAACTTCATTCTTGTGGTACAGAAAATTTATACAAAAAATACCTCTGTGAGGGGAAGGGCTGATTTCTTCTGTACTACAGTCAAGAGCAGACTTTATAGAAGACAACAGCCTCACCAGTCCTGAGTAACTGAAGCACCCAGTTTCAGGGCGACACGTTCAGTTAACGTGCAGCCGTCAAGAACAGACTTCAAGCAACCGAAGCAGTCTGAGCTCCTACCAGTGTGATTCTGGCTGCAGCTTGGAAACACTGAACTTAAATCTTTGAAGTGGCAGATGAGACTTCCAGTGAAGCTGATTTCTACAATTTATATTGTACTCTCAAGCATACATTTTTCTCATGCTTGGTTGTAAGCTACAACATTTTAACTTCTCCACTGCTGCATTTTCATAAAGACAGCAAGGGATTTTGTAAATCAAAGTTTCTTTGCACCGAGTAGTTATTCCTGAAGTCAGGAGTTGCATCAGAATAAAGAGGGCCTATAGGTGCTCACGCTGTGACTTGAATTCAGGGTTACTGTGGGTACTCAAGTCTAGCTGGGTAAGGCAGCCTGTGCCTTTCTTTGCAAGAGCATGATGAAGTGTAGCAAAAATAACAAGCAGCTACATCAGCTGGAGCCTTACCAAGCTTGGTGGCCTCCCACAACACCACAAGACCAAGTGAGCAGTCAAGCAGGAACAGGAGAACAAGAAGGGCTAGATTCTCCCGCACTTCAGCCAGCCTTTGCTGACCCTTCTTGCCCTGAAGACACCCTACAGGAGGTCCCCACCTGGTCAGCCTGGTAAAGTGCTGGAACACCCTGTATAACCCACACTGCAACCAAGTCTGAAGTACTAATGGAGATGGGCTGGAGCCATTTCCAGTTGAGAGGTATCTGCATAAGCTAGGCTTAAAGCCAGAACTAGCCTAGCCCATTCAAGTTTATGATCCCACAGCATAGGCAGCTGAGCTGCTGATGGGCTGCATGTTTGAAGGACACGAATTACTACATCGGATGAGTAGTTACGGGCAGTTGTTCCAAGTAATAACCTGCTCTATGGAGCTGTTTCTGTGCAGCACTGTTCAATCATTCACTGGAAGGCAAGCAAGGCAATGCTATTGTGCTACCCACTGCCCGGCACACTCCCATTAACAGAGACCACTGAAACTTAAGCTGGGGATTTATTCTTTTTATGTACAGAAACACGGTAGCAATCCAGTACATCTTTAGCCCAGCTTAGTAGCCAGTTCTTTAGCCTTTGCTTTTTCAAGCTTAGCAATGCGAGCCACTGATTTTGGACCCAAGACGTTACCACCCCAGTGACGACGGATCTGCAAAGAAGTGAGAACAGGTTAGATGCCTCATACAATCCCTTACTACGTCATTCAGTCAGCTTGCTCCACTACACTCCTTTCTGCACAAGCACTCCCTCACCGAGGAAGTCCTGCACATTTCAAGCAGTGAGCTACATTTCAGGGCAGCGCAGAGATACAAGAGTTTAAAATCTTTCCCCATGAATGGTGCTGGATTCAGCCATCATATAGCTTCTGGACGTGGGGGATGGAGCTGAGCCGAGCAGAAGCTGCTGCCCTCTCTACAGCCCTAGCCCTGCGATGGCCCCATTCACTTGGAACTTGGTGACAGCATTCACATTGTACCCCACCCTCAAATAAAGATAGCTAGGTACAACACACCCAAGAAGCTTCAGGCTGATGTCACTATGTCTGAAACAAGTTGCATTTTACTGGGAACCTTTTGGGGACATTTACACTATAAACTAAAAGACAAGGCTAGCAGTACAAAGAATCTTACCTCATCGTATCTGTCATTGTAGTTGGTCTTGACAGCCTCCACCAGCTTTGCAAGGGCTCCCTTATCCTCCCTGTTGGCAATAGTTTTAGTTCCTTTACAGCCTCAATTTAGCATTTTTCATAAATCTTTCGCCTCAGGATTTAAGAGCTCATAGTAGCAATGTGATGTTTCAGGTTGAGCATAAGCATCACTGCAAAGGGTTAACCACTCCAACCATCAGTGCTTTAGGAACTTGCACTGCTCAGATTAAGGTTCACAGCTCCAGCCACATATTTTGGAGTAGCCATCCATTTTGGTAAACTGAAATAATCTGCATCTTCAGGATCTGACAGAGCTCTTCATACCAAAACACACTGATATTGCACATTATAGAGGCAGTATTTTATTTAGTTTTACTACTTCAAACTAGAGACCCCAGTTTGCTCTCCATCTGCCCTACCGTCTGTGCTCATGGGAAGTTTGCTTTCTCCACTAAAGCGAATCAAGTCAGCACACACGATACTTACGGGTTCACTTGGGTGAAAGCAACAGAAGTACAAGTCTTCCTGTGGACCAGACGCCCCAGCCTGGCTTTGCTCTTGATGATGCAGTACGGCACTCCCATCTTGCGGCACAGAGCTGGCAAGAAGACCACCAGCTGAAAGGAAAGGGAGCGTGCTGTGTAACTGAGAGAGAACATATTTTTATTCTTTGCATCAGCCTGGGCTGTGGCAATTGCTCAGTGTTAAAAAGCTCGTTTTGTTCTTCACTGTTGAGTCAGGTGAAGAAATTCATACATCATTGCAAGGGCCCAGCCTCACTGTAATACCAGAACAACTACGAACATGCATAAGTACTCCAGTTCTGACAAATACATCTTTTTATGCGTTCTCTCTTCATGCAACAAATTTGTTCTAGAATGCATTTTCACCCCAAGTCCCATTCTGACCTCAGCTTACGTTACACAGGCAGCCTGTAACATGCGCCAGCGAGTATGCTTACCTCAATGGGGTCCACATCATGGGCAATAACTACGAGCTGAGCTTTCTTGTTCTCTACCAGAGTTGTGACACTGTTAATACCTAAAAAACAAGTTACAGGTAAGCTTTGATTCCACTCGGCCTATTTTCAGAGCTTTCTTATAACCTCCATACAGCCGCTCAGATTCCACAGCACAGCCTTATTACGAAGGTTATGAAAACTTCCCACACCTGTTCAGTAACACGGGGAAGGTATTCCATGGACAATTTGCTAAAGCTCAGGGTTAAAAAGCTCGTCTATTTTGCTCTTCACTTTGAGCTCAGGTGAAGAAATTCATACATCATTGCAATAGCTTGTCCTGCTTAGTTGGAGCGAAGCACCAACCCTTCTCATCAGTCTCCTAACTAAATACCACGCTCCCATACGTGAAAGCAGCCGTGTCCACACACAAAGTTACCTGCTCGGAGGACCGGTGGCCGCTTAGTCGGAGCATCTCCCTTCCCGGCAGCTTTCTGCTCAGCACGAGCCAGTAGCCTCTGCTTCTTCTCTTGCTTGTTTTCTGGCCTGTATTTGTGTGCCAGCTTCAGAAGCTGCGTAGCTGAAAGAGAACATCTACTAGTTAGTGGCATAACCTGAAAATCTAAGCATTACTTTTCAAAATACTGAAGTGCATCAGCGATCTTGGTGGTTGTCATCAAGTATATTTAGACAGCAAAAAGTTAGCATCATTTGCACAGTGCAAGGGCAGAGTGCCTCTAGAGCCCGTATTTACCTCTACGCGCACCTCTGCTGGCAGGGGGGAAGAACAGACTGCAAAGGCAGCATACCATTAAGGTAACTCTCGGTTTGGGTCATTAAGTAGGAGATTTGGTACTTTCTATTCCCTTTTCAAACTATGTAGCAGCTATCAAGACTTAAGCCATTCAGACAGGAGCTTGCTGTTGCCATCACCCCAGTCACTATTAAAGCCTCCCTAAAATGCTTCCAAAGATAGCCTCTAGCTTACCTTAAGTCTTACTTAGTTTCTTTCCCCTTCTGAGGCAAATCCCATCAAGGGCCCAACTCACAAGAACTCTGTGGGGCGCATCCTTACCTGTCTGGCGGTCCAGAGCCTGAGTGAACTGGTTAATGGCAGGAGGCACCTTCAAGCGTTTGTAAAGAATGGACCTCTGGCGCTGCAGTCTGATGTAGCGTGGCCATTTCACAAACCGTGTGAGATCACGCTTCGGCTGGATATCCTGTCCTAAAAATACAGACTTTAACTCAAAGCTGTTCCAGACCCATGCAGCACCAGCGTGGACTAGCCCGAGTGCATCAGTGATCTTGGTGGTGATATGTCAGCACTATCACTCAGATAGCAAATATTCTTTCACATCATCTGCACATCGTACAAAAACAGCACTACGGAAGTCTGATCTGCCACACCATGTGCAAAGCGGCAAGATTCATCACAACAGAATCACATAACGAATCTACGTAACACAGAAAATTCAGCCAATTGTCCACAGGCACCTTCATATACCTAATGAAGCACAGCTCTTAATTGTAGGCAGCAAAGCAACCGCCTTCATCACTCTCTCCACTCTACCACTCCATTACTGTACACTTCTGTCCATGATTTAGACATCTGTCCAGAAAACAAAAAGACCTTCAGTAGCTTAAACACCCACGTACTCACCAATGCCAAAGTTCTTGGGCCTCTTCTCAAAGAGGGGATTGACAACCTTCTTGGTCTCCTGCTTCTTGACTACAGCAGGGGCTGGTGCCACCTTCTTGCCCTTCGCCTTCTTTCCTTTCGGCTGCAAGAAAGAAACACCCTCGTCCTTCTCTTACCTCCTCTACGTGAGTACTCGAAGGAGCTTTCAGTCCACCGTGAAAACGCATTTCCCGGGCAGCCCCTAGCCTCCCCCTGCTCTTCCAGAGAGCAAATCCTTTGCTTTGACTTCAAAACGCTTCCGAACCTCCCGGAGGCGGACGCCGTTTAAAAACCTCAGCCGGGCAGCAACGGCCCAAGCAGCGGCTGCCGCTGCCCGGCTCAGCAGCCCCCGCCACCCCCACCGCCGGTTACCGGCCACCGAGTAACCCGCCGGGCGTGAAAAACTGGGAAACACGCTGCGGCGCGGCGCGGCCCGGCTGCCCCGCACCCCGTCCCGCCGCAGGCAGGCGGGCAGGCCCGCAGCCGGCCTCCCCCGGACCGGCCCCGATCACCGCAAACCGCGCACCAAGAACCGCTCCTCCGCCCCTCCGTGCTACGGAGCACCCGCGCGGCTCTCCCTGCCGGGCCACGGCCCAGCAATGCGGGCGGATGGCGGCGGATGACCCCAGCCCCCACACGCTCCCCGTCGTCGCTCACCATCTTGGACTGAGGAAGAGAAAGGGGGACGGCAGCATGCTGGGAAATAGCTAGCGGCCGCGACGTCTCGCGAGAGAAGGGCGGTGTCGCGCGCGGGGGGGCGGGGCCGGGGTGGGGTCGAAAGGGGCGGGAAGGCGCGGGCCGCCATGGCGCAGCAGCGGGGGCTGCCGCAGAGCAAGGAGACCCTGCTGCAGTCCTACAACAAGCGCCTCAAGGACGACGTCAAGTCCATCATGGACAACTTCACCGAAATCATCAAGACGGCCAAGGTGGGCCGGGCGCCTAGCCGAGCCCCGGGGGGCGGGGGCCGCGCCCGCGGGAGCACCCGGGCTGCTGAGGGGAGAGGGGGTCGGCCCTGAGGCGGAGATAGGGGTCCGTGAGGGGAGAGCGGGGCCCTGAGGGCAGAGCGGTGCCCTGAGGGGCGCGGAGCGGGGAGGTTTCTCCCGCTTCCCCCGCGGGCGGCCGTGGGGGCAGAGGGTCCGTTCGTCGGGGCGGGCGGTGCTCCATTCTCCCCGGCTGCTGCTGGCCTCCCCTCCGCTCTGCGGGCAGCCGAGCGGTGTTGCTGAGCGGGGGAGAACCGCAAAAGCAAGCAGGGAGGGTAGCAGAGATGATCCGTGGGTGCCGTAGAGTCCAGGGGCCGCCCCGGAGATTCCAGGTGTGGACTGAACTGAAATGAGGTGCCTTACAACGCGTTAATAGTGTATCACGATTTTAGTATGTAAAGGTGGATGCATATACTTTTTTTCTTTAGATTGAGGATGAAACTCAAGTGTCTCGAGCAACCCAGGGCGAACAAGATAACTATGAGATGCATGTCAGAGCTGCAAACATAGTGAGTAGCATCAGCTGTTCAAATCAGTGGGTAGCACATCCTTCAGGTACTGTTGTGGTCATTATTGCATCTAGGGCAGCCTTTATAACGCTCATGAGGACTGCTGCTAGAAGAGTAACCTGATATTTGGGGTGGCTGTTGGGTGAATTCTTTCTCTAGGGGGTAGGCTGAGTAGCTTGGCATGTCAGCTACAGGCTTCTGTCAGAATCCTCATGTAATGTGGGAGCTTCTACTTTATTCAAGGCTTGGGCTGAAGGAGCAGCTTGGCAGATCTTGTTTTGGAATTGGAGCAAAGCGCTGTGCTGATATATTATGTGCTGTGTGGTCTTTCTCCCTGCTACAAGGTCCGCGCTGGTGAGTCCCTGATGAAACTTGTGTCTGACCTGAAGCAGTTCTTGATCCTCAATGATTTCCCCTCTGTGAATGAAGCTATCAACCAGCGCAACCAGCAGCTGAGAAGCTTGCAGGAGGAATGTGACAAGAAGTTGATTGCACTGCGGGATGAGATCTCCATTGACCTGTACGAGCTAGAAGAAGAATATTACTCTTCCAGGTACAAATAAGGCAGTGGACTTCTGCCTTATGACTCCAGCCTTTTTGGGGTAGTTAGTCCAGACAGGCTAGTAGTCCTTAGAATATAGGTCTTGAGAACGTTCCCAACAAAATTTCACTCCTGTTTTTAACTAGGTCAAACTCTTTTTCTGCAGCTAAAGCAACTGCCTTTTTCTTGTAGATATCCTACAGGGTGTAGTGTCATGGTGAAGGAGGTGTTCACACCATCCAGCTCTAGGTGCCTGCTTTAGTTAGGTAGATTTGACAGATAATTTGCTTAGGCTTCCTTTGTAATCCTTGTAAAAGGAGAGGAATTTCCTTGGGGGTATAGGCTTCTGTCTGAGAAGCCCTTTGGAGGAGCCTCTTTCTCTCTTCCCCCCCACGCCCCACCTAGAGAGACTAGCTTGCTGAGCTGGGTCCTGGTGTTAGATGAGATCACCGTGTCTTTGTGGTGAGTTCTTTCACAAGTGACCTGGTTACACAGTGTGCCTTTCCCCTTGTAGTCCACTGCCCCCAGCTGCCTGGAGTCCTCTTGGGGCGAACATTTGAAATAAGCAAAAAAGACTTTGCTCAGTTTCATTGAATCATGAAGTATTGTGATAGGATTTTCTATGGAAGACTTCTGGATTTGTTTGTGGGATTTTTACTATTTTTAAAATAATTTTAGAAAACAGGCTTTAAGGAATTCAGACACTTTATTTTTTTATTTTATTTTCTGTCATGCACTCCAGCACTTCTAGTTGATGATGCAGTAAATGAAAGCAGGAGAAGACACATGAGAACCTGATTATTTTGGCTGCACTGTCCAAGCTAAGTGAAGTCAGTGCAATAAGGCTATGATTTCTAAACAAAACTTAACTTTTCGAAATCTTATTTATAATTTTAATGACCATGTTTTCTATTTTTGCCTTTCCCTTCTTTCTAAAAATGCTGAATGCCTGTAACTCCAGCTAAGTCAACTAAAACCCTGATTGCTCAATATCTTTGGAAGTTAGGCCATTATTTATGGGTAATATATGTATTTTAAGAATAAAAAGATATTTATATGACATAGGAACTGCTACAACATTGGACGAAAACTTGAGGTAAAAGTTTAGAGTTGTTTTTCAAACTTTACTCAGTTTTTTGAGGGATTGGCAAGGTATCCTGGAAATAGAAGTGAAGAGCAATGGTCGCAAGCCCAAGCACCAGTGCAGGCCCCGGTAGGTCAGGGGTGCATCCCCTACATAGGCTGCACACAGCATAGGAGTGAGCTGTATCCAAAGCGATGCGGTGTGGGGTGATGGTGCCTCACGTGTGCCAGACGTGCTTCTCCCACACTGTCACCAGACTGCCACCACTGTGTGTCAGTAGCTTTAACTTTTGGACTGAGGTGTTCTGACCATGCTGGCATGGTCTGTTCACCTGCCTGGCACCTGATGCCGTGTCAAGCAACCCTCCATAACAGAACTAATACCTAAGCACAACCGTTAGCACACACCAAATGGATTTGCCTTTGTTCTCTTTCTTGTAAGAGTGGTCAAAAGGGGACGAAACTTGGCAGCTCTACAGAGCTGTGATCCCTCCACTGAAACCTCCTGTCACGTAGCACTTAGTCGTTTGCTTTTAGCACTTTTTCCCTTCCTGTGCTCTTTACTGTCTTTCTCTGCACCAAAGAAATTGTCTGTGTAAGTATAGAAACAGTGATTTATTCAAAGTCCTTTTATAATTAGAGTACGAAGATATTTTTAATGAAACCTTATTGTCTAATGTGGGAGAAAGGGTTTCTGTTATGTCACATCATCTTGAGGGATAATCATGTTTAAATGGCTGTAAATGCAATAGTTGGTTTGCCCACAAACGGGCGTTCTGTGCTGGCCTGGGAGCCCAGCTGGGATTGCCTCTCTGCACCATCTGTTACTTTCTCGTGGTTCTGGATCCCCCAAGATTTACAGAGGTGTGCAGTCCCGTGAGGCCAGGACGTGGGTTCTGCACAGCCATCCTGCCGAACTGCTCCCCCGTGCTCCCGTTCCCCTCAAGGTCACTGCTTAGTTTGTTTGAGGTTGTCCCTCCAGGGAAGGCTGTAGAAAAGCAAGCTCCCTGCAGCAGCACACCTCCAGGTGCTGCAAAGCCGAGAGCTGCCCTGTGCTGGGTAGCTCGTTTCGTCCCTGTGCACTGCTGCTGCCAGCTGTGGAAAGCCTGTGGAGGAAAGTGTCTCCTGCCCGGCGGCTGTCACTGCCATTGTGCTGAAGGGGCTGAGGAGGCAGCCCCTGTCCAACTCGGTAACTAATAGGATGTGCCTCAGGTTTTGTTGCCAGGCTTTTTATGTGTGCGTGGGGGTTTTGATGAGGAGACCTGAAAGCAGGTCCTTGAAACTAAAGCTGATTGTTCTGAAGGAATCTTTGCCTTCAGTGTCTGTTAAGCAGAGCTGTTCCTCTGCACACAGACCTGGCTGTATGCCCCGAGCAGAGTAGTGAAGTCCCTTCCACGCACTGAGAAGCCCTCAGTCAAAGGACAGAGTAGCAGGTGGCCAGTGCTGTTACGGGCATGCAGTAAGTGCTCGTTCACCCTGACTTCTGAAGCGTGTTACATGAAAGGTGAAGCTTAGACTTTTGGGACTGTTCTAACTGGGGCAGCAGGAGAAGCAGTTATGCTTCTGACACAGCTAAAATTTTCCTAGTAACTCACCTGCCAGGATGTGGTGTGGTGGATGCTGTGGCCCGGTTCTCCATGGAAACCATGGCCTCAGGTCTAAGACTGACAGAAAAAGAGTGGTAGTCCTGGTTCCGTCCTGAAGGTCTTTTCTGATTGAACCCAGCTTCACTTTGTGTTGGGGGCTGTAGGGAAGAGTGATCTTCCAAGGGGTTTTACAAAGGCCCCAGATATAAAACCTGTATCCGCTGCCTTCTGACTTCTGCTGCAAAACCAGCTCGGTGATGCTGCCAGAAAAGAGCTCAAAAATAGGTGCTTGCAATTAGTGCTTTGTGTGCTTGCTCCCCAAAGCGGTAACGCCACGTCCAGCTTGCCTTCTCTCATCCTAAACCCCAAACTTGCGTTTATGTTCCATTGCTCCCTCCTCTGAGATCACAGGAGCTGTCTCAAGTGTGGGGTTAGATCTCAACACGTTTCATGTTTGTGCAATTTGAAGTGTCTCCTATTTCTGCACTTAAAATCAAGGCATCTATTCAAGTCCATACAGTGAAAATGTAAATAAAGCTGCAACAACAAAATCACTTGACCCATTGGGTTTGTTTTACTCTGAACGCAAGCTGCTTTCTGCTCCAGCACTCACTTTCTCTTGTGTGTGCAGCTCCTTCCTCTCTTTGGAATTTGTTTGGTTTTGTTACGGTTTCTTCCATCATTTTTGTTTCTAGTTTTGGCTCGTCCGCATTGTGTTTTCCTCAGAGCACAGGCAAGAATTGGCCAGTTGTTTAAAACCACTGCTTTCCCACACTGCTCATTCACCCAGGTCTGTAGCCTGCAGTGGTCAAATCCAGCAAGCTGCTTTTAGAAGAACTCTTCACTCAGCTCTGCTGAAAAAAGTAGGAGCCATCAGTACTTTATAATCAGGCTGGGGAACTTTGACAGAAGAGCCAAACCTGTGGAGCACTTTTTTGAAAGGCCAAAGGTGCAAATAGGTTTCTTCTTTATCATGGCAGGGACAGGCCATAAAACGATTGTGCTAGATTTTTGCTGAACTTAAATTTAGAGCAGGATTTCCGTTTTTTTCTTCAGGCAGGTTGTGATCTAACTCCAAGTAAAATAATTATGGATGAGGCCCTTGCCTCACTCCAGTCAGCAGAACTCCCGTGTTTGGGGTGCCAGGACTTCAGCCCAGATCTTTCCAGGGACTTACAGCGTCTGGATGAGAGCTGAGCCCCTGTTTCAGTCTGTAGCAGCCGCTGTGTCTCCAAAACTATGCTGATCCTCGCCAGGCCCGTGAGATTTAAGACCAGCCCTTAAGGGGTAGCTTAGGGAAGGCCAGTGTCACAAGACTTGTGATGAATTTCTGAACACAGACCTTACATCCACGAATGTTTGTTTTGCCATTTTCTTAATGCTTTGCTTCTGTCTTGCTCCCCTCACCCTTTCCCTCTCCCCC
>Ga0065711_1046526_pt1 | contig 12841 bp, 6 predicted proteins | sample Hoacrofraction12_FD_59098 | JGI IMG/M metagenome (GOLD analysis project Ga0065711, IMG submission 59098) | Hoatzin crop microbial communities from Cojedes, Venezuela - Epithelial fraction 12 v2 (version 2) | ecosystem: Host-associated > Birds > Digestive system > Esophagus > Crop | place...
GCACCCCCCGCGCTCACGCTGCGGCCCGCCGCCTCGGGGAGCCATCTTGCACCGCCACACGGCTCGCCTTCCTCCCGCCGCAGCCGGCGGGACGGTTCCCATGGCAACGCGGCCGGCCCGCCGCCCGCCGGGACACAAAGGGAAGCCTCCGCTCCTCCTGCCGGGCGGCCTGCCGGGCTCCGCGGCCGCGGGAGGCGGGGGCCCGAGCCGCGGTCCCTTCGCACGCACGCAGGCACGCACGCCGTCCCGGACGACCGTTCTCCGCTGAGGAGATCCGCTGCGGAACCCGGCCTGGGGGCAGCGGGGAGTCGGCCCGCGGCTCTTCGGCCTCGGCAGGGCTGCGCCTGCCTGGTAACGGGAGGAGAACCAGCGGGCTCGTGAGAAACACGGCTGTTTTAAAGCGAAAAGAAAATTTCAGTGCCAGCAGGCACCAAGAGAGCAAAACCGTGGAATTCTCCTCAAAATGTTTTGGCGCGAGAAATTTCAGCCAGCCCAGCCGCCGTCATTTCGCCGTCCAGGACTACGCATTTCAGCGCTAACAGCATTTAACTGAACAGAGAGCACGGCGCCCGGTGCAACCCGTGGGTGCGGTTTGCATTTCCAGCCTGACAAGGGGCATCTGGAGCAGCGGCTCGCGCCGCCCCGCGCGTGCAAGCGCCGCTTCGCCTCGCAGGTGCGAGCCGCCTGCCCGGGGTTCAAACCCAGCCCCAGCGCGGCTGGCGCACATGGTTCACTCAGGTTTAATCCACCGCAGCTCGGCAAATCCACGGCCTGCAGAGCTGCGGCTGCAGAGGCGTCGGCCAGGGCCAGCAGGTTGCGCGGGAGTGGTGGCGACCATCGTGCAGCCCGGCCCGGCTTCACGTGGGTCACGCAGCGGGGACCCCTGCAGCCCGTCCCGCCTTTGCCTGGGGCATGGTGGGGGTCACGCAGCCCGTCCTGGCTTCACATAGGTCACGCAGCAGGGACCCCCGCAGCCCACCCCGCCTTTGCCTGGGGCATGGCGGGGGTCACGGAGCCTGTCCTGGCTTCACGTGGGTCACGTAGCGGGGACCCCTGCAGCCCATCCCGCCTTTGCCTGGGGCATGGTGGGGGTCACGCAGTCCGTCCCTGCTTCGCGTGGGTCGCACAGTGATGCCCCCCGCAGCGGGGATGCCGGGGGACGCCTGCATTCAGGCGGGGTTTTGCCACAGGGCAGTCGGCAGGAGGAAGAAGAGCATGTACGTAGGCTGCACCTACAGCCGCTGCGGTTCGTGGTTCCGGTGGCGTGAATGCAGCTCAGGGTCAGCGAGTACATAGAATACATTTTCTTTCAACAAGGCTGCTAAAACATGAAGGTCTGGGTGTTTTATGTGGTTAGTGCACACGGGTTTTTGTACGCTGAATTCTGCCTAATCTTTTTGTAGACAGCGAAAGGGAAAGGTTGTCTGGGAAAGTTTTCATTATCTTTAAATCTTGTTTAATACAACAAGAAAACCTGGGGGTTTGTTATACCTGTCAAATATTTCAAAACAGAGTTTTATGTTGATACATTTTGCTTAGTGTGCAATGTTAAAAAAAAAAATAAACATTTTATCCCAGAGTGATCTTTCCCCCCATTTTATTCCTTCCCAAATGAATTCTAGGACAATGGACCTGATTTCACAAAACAGTTTCATTTTGCGTGTATAAAGTGCAAAAGTTTATTGAGCGTCTTGACTACTGAGAAATAACATTTTAATTGCAGGGCTAAAAGAAGGTTAAAAATAGATGGAAAATGGTTTGGAAAAAAGCAACACAAAAAAATCTTTGCTGTTCTGCCTACATGATTTGACCTCTGTGTGCACAGAGTGTTTTGCTTCGCTGTTTGGAAATAAGTTGGATCTTCAAACAGATTTTTTTTTTCTCTTACATTTCCTGGAATTGAATGCCAAGCTTTCACTCCAGCTTCCTTCAATTAAATAGCCAGCTTTTACTCTTCCACTACTCCAAAATCTTTATTGCCATCTACTGAACTGCGTGTTTACATTAGAAATGCGTTCCTGTCCACCAAGAGTAACTCTCTATTTCATAATAGGCATTATCACTATTAGCATTGTTAAGATCAGTCTGAGTAATTTGATTAGTTGTTTCAATTGTCTAATAATGCCTTCACTATTAACATAGTTATGGCTAAAACCTAGGGAAGTGTGCTGGTCCTTGCACAGCTCATTACTAGAGTTGGATTTTACTGTGCCAGTCAGTGCACAATCTGAGTGTTCCAAACGAATCGAGCCCAGTTCCTATTTCTGATGGGGTTATTTGCTTGGTTTGGGAGCGTGCTTTGGCCATGGCTCCGGCTGCTGGCGGGGAACAGCGGCAGCTTTGAGAAGCACTTAAGTGGCAGGCTCAGACACTGAGCTCTGGCCCGGCCCTCGCAGGTGCTGACACCAGAACGGTGCTGGGGGGCGTAAGGAGAGCGGCCATGCGCTGTGTGTACCGTCTTATGCCACGGCTTCTCCGGCTTTGACAAAGGCCGATAGCCTTGACACAGCAGGAAGAAACCAAAGGGGCAAATCAGAAAAAAACATTAGCCTGAAGTTCGCTAGGTGAAGGTCCCTTCCCCCCACACCCTGCTTTATGAACGGACCTGATGGCCTCATGGCGATTTCTGATTAACAATGACATTATCTTAAAATGGCAAAATGCCTTATCAGGCCAGCACATCTTAGCACGCCAGCAATAACAATGATTTCACTACAACTCTGGGAATTTCATTAGAGATGGAGCTCACTGAGTGGTGACCCGTCGTCGCCTTGCACAGGGACACGGTGGGGAAGCGGACGCTCCGGCGCAGTGAGCACCGAGCCCCAGCCTGGCCCTGTCCGGCTTGGGGGGTGGTCCTCCGGGGAGACCCCAGTGCGTAGGGTTGCCCTTTCGCAGGAGAGCACAAGGAGGAGTCCGTTCTGCATGACCTTGGTTTAAATGGCAGCAAGGATGAGCCTAGTGCCTTGTTCCTCCGGCTCTTTAGCCCTCAAGAATTAAAAAATTGGTTTGTTAGCATCATATTTTGTAGAAAAAGCACTGTTATACTTGCCAGGACTATTTGTGGGGGTCTTTACAAAGTGTACCTCAAGAATAAAGTCTCTGGAAGAGAAATATATACATAACATGCTACATTCCGGCCTGCTCGTTGCACTGTGGTAGGTTTCTTGCCTCGCCTCCCAAGCCTCAAGGCTCCTCAAAGTCAGTTACTACTTTTAAGTCAGCTACTACTGCTTCATTCTTCACGTAGAATTCATTGCTGGGATTTGGGGCTGGTTCCCAGTGCTTAGGGTTTTTTTATATTGGCCTCTCTCCTGTTGCCCGCTTGTTCTGGGTGCTGAGCAGCGCGAGAGCAGTGGCCCGTTTTCCACAGTGGCCTTTCTTTGATCCATCGCCTTGTCTGAAGGTCTGGTACAAAACTCCTTCTAATTACCAGACATTTCTTCTTCAAACTTTAACTAATTCACTAATCATATACTGATAAATGAGATTTTAAAATTAGTCACTGACATTTTTAAAGATTTATACACAACTGTAAAGAAAGGTTCCCAGCTAGTAAATATAATGTTATGTGAAGAAAAAAAAAATCCATAAATTAAAGCTGTTCTGTATTAATGGGAAGCAGTAAAAGTGAAGACACGGTGAGATGTTACCTGATGAATAGGGGTAGGTAGCATCTTACCACAGTTAGTGTCTTCCTGCAGCAGACCCCCTTGACAGCGGGAAAACAGCACCGTAGAAGCCTTATCACGTGCAGAATTTAATTTAGCTTCGAATGTGTAATTGCCGGGAGTTTGTGGGGCAGGCGCGGGGGGGGCGGCCAAGGGCCACCTTACTGAGCAAATTCAGAGCTCAACAGAACACGGCAAGGCAGATTTCTACTGCTTGTTTGGTAAGATAAATCCAATTGTTCTATCTAATTTAAAAGTCATCAATAAAAAGTTTGAAGACTGACTACCAAGCTTGCTAGTTAAAATTACTATTTATATAGATGACAGCTAATTGAACATAACACCAAGCCTACTGCCAGTCCCAGAATAGTCACTGCACATTGCCAGCATTTTGGATAATCTTTCTCCCTTTGTTGAGAGAAGGGGACTTGAGCTTATCTTTTGGATGCTGTTGTTCATTATTAATGGCAAAGTCGTTTAAACACAATTATTACCCAACACTGTACAGGCATAGAGGGAGACAGAATCTCTGCACCAAGTATAGCAGCTGTGAGCAACCTTGGTAAACCAGACATAATCAGCCTTTTACTGGGATCTATGCTAATCTGTAGATTTTGGTGGTAATTAAAATTTTCTTTTTATTTTACCTACAGGGTACAGACTAGCAAAGTAACAGATACTGGGAGGAACTTGTGTATTGAATTTGAAGATCATTGCCAAGGAATGTGAGATATGTGTAACACATCCATCATACCTTCTGTTTTAAATCACAGCTCCCACATTATAAACTCACATTCAGCATCGTATCCTGACCAACAGGAATTGTGCTGTGTCCTGTTACAGCTCAGAGCAGTTTGATACACAGTAGGTGACGTACATCAGTGAAATGAAGAATGGGCTAACATGCCTGCTTTTGGCTCTCTGGGTCGTGAAGAAATGTTCAACAGACATAGGTGACGTTGACAACCGTTAGAACTAGATTTATTTCTGGTTACACTAGAAGTGGATGCAACAGGCTCTAAGGGGAAGCAGCACAGAGCACAATCATAATTTTAAACCTAAACTAAAGGCGTTTGCTTAACAACTAAGCAATTTGCTGTGTTTAGACTGATGTTATGAGACATTATGCCATTTTTGAATGTAACTGCATGAAAGGAAAAAAGCTCACTCTTGCCTATGCTGCCTGAGCAAAGTCCTTTCCAAAATAATTCTTAAGGACTTTTACATTATGGTTCCCGCTTAATTGATTGCCAAGATTTGTGCATGAATGTGATGACAATTACATCATGAACAGGTACTATGGATAGGATATAGCAGATGCTATCCATGTATCTTGGCAAAATCATATGATCTTCATCTTGGATGTAATTCCCATTATAAAGAAAACCTGCACCTGGATTACTCTTCATAGCCAGCAGCACTTTCCAAGAACGTCCACCTTTGCCGCCCTGGGTAACATCTCTGCTCTAACACTGCTGACCTAAGCAGGCTGGAGAACGGAAAACGCTGGGCTAGGTACAGCGCAGCCACCCCTCCTTTTCCTCTGCATTAGGTGGCTGCTTTCTGTTTCCCTGACAGGTATCCTGCCCCGTCTTTCAAGTCAAGAGCTACTTCATTCCTATTTTCTTTCAAGCTTTCACCTTTGCCTTATTTATTTCATAAACATTGATGACCTCCTCTAATACTTTCAAACACAGATTTACGTGTACTTCCAGCACTACGATTGTGCTGAGGAAGGACTGGTCTTCTGTCTCCTGCATGCCTAAGGACGGGGGCTGGAAAAGGGTTAGTAAATGAAGTGTGCTATATGGAAATGGAAAATCCAGAGCTACCCAAATTTCTTTTATGATCACTGTCACATAAATTGCTAGATTTGACCAAAACTAAGTGAGGCTTCCCTTCCCTTGGGCTGTGAGGCTCCTGAGGGTGCCAGCACACAAACAAGGTGCTGCTCGCCTTGATGCTCACTGTGGATCGGGGTCGCTCAGCGTGCTGGGCTTTGTGCTGACACTCGGAGCTTTCCTCTCGCAGCAGGTTCCAGGTGATGTTTAGAGCGAGCAAGATCAAAATAGGCGAGTGATTAAACTATTTATAACTGCAAAAAGGCATTTTTATTTGCAGCTGCTTTGAATATACTTTAACACCAGAATTTTTATGAGCTTTCTTACTGCTCACGTACACACTTAACAGCGTATCCCATCAGCCCAGTCTTCTAATGCGAGATCAGTTATTAATAAAATTGTTAAAATATTAGGAAATTTCAAAATTATTTGCACGTTTACTCAGATGTAAGAGCTACATAGTCTAAGTTACATTTGTAAGTGTCCTGCGTATGAAACACAATATGTTTTTGATTGCTTGTTTTATTAAGTGAAATGAACAGGCTAATTAAAGAAATTCCAGGAAGTTTCTGCTTTCTGTCTCCTAGGGACAAGCCTCAAGTGTCAAAGGAGATGATACTGATGGCTATAAAACACCCAAGTGTGTTTATACTGGCTGTAAAATGCAGCTTATAGCTTCTATTTAACTTTCATAATACTTCCTTTTTATACCATGCTTAGAAACACCTATTAAGGCATTAGTTGAAGCAGTGCTTGTATATATTTGAAAGAAATTTGGAAATTGCAAGTAAAAAAACAGAAGGCAAGCCATTGGCAAACTAGTCTTAGGAATAAACTGTTATGAGTATAATTTCATTCCTTATAATTCATTCATTCATTATAACTCATAATTTAGTGTAAACACTAAAAACTAAGAACAAACTAGCCAGCAAAAAAAAAGAAAACCAAAAAAACAAATAAACAAACAAAGCCCACAAAAAACCCGCAAGATGCTTCTAGTCCTGACTTTCAAAACATCCTTAACCCTGAGCGGATGACCTCTTACTTGAAGCCATAAGCTACACCACAGAATTGGCAGTGGTTCTTCATGCAATCAAGAGACTTCTAGATAGATCCACTGGATCCACCTCTAGAGCCACTGGATGGCTTTGAAGAATGGCTAAAGAAATTAAACCTTCTCATAAGCAACCCAAACGTGCAGTTCTGAAGTGCTATATAGAACCTACACGCTCTTAGTGGAATTATTTGATTTTCTAGTACCCGAGCAATCAAAGTGATTTCTACATTGTTAGAGAAGTCAGTGTACGTGTTACTGAAGCCATTCAAAAAGGATGTTCTTGATAAGGGTATTAGCTATCCCACACAACTTGCTTCTCAGACAGAGTTGCATCTTCTAGGATACTTCATGTTCTTTGAAAGAATATCCAAATTTTAGAGCACATGAAACATTTAAGGGTACTTTAAAACTCAGTAATGTGCTTTATATCAACAAGGGTTTATGGGCCCTGGTAAGGCAAACTGCATCACATTGAGGTTGAATTTTATGTGATAATTTAGAAAATGGACTACATGAATAAGAAGTGAACTTTGGAAATGTTCTGAGAATTTCCTGCTGTATAGACTTGCGCAATCTGGTTGCCTTTGTAGAATGAACTTTAATGACCTGCAGATGCTTCTATGTCCAAGTCTCAAAGGGTTGAGGTAGCAGAAGCGCTGGATGACCAATTTGCAGTTCATCGAAGCTCTAAGAGAGGTGTGTTTTCTTCCACCAGGAAGAATATAAAACCTTCCAAATGGAGCAAGGAAGCACGTGCACCAGTGGTACCTTTCTGCTTTACTGCACTTATGCGGCTAACGCTGCAAGCAGGCCGGTAAGGGCAGCAAGGTGCAAAAAGCAGCATAGAATAATGTTCGAAATATCTTTCAAGACCAGCATTAGCTCTTCAGGATCGCAGAGGGATGACATTAACCAAAACAGCTTCAAAGAGCTGAAGGAGATTGAAGTTTTTCCTCTTAATGATTCTAAAGTGTTATTGAAGGGATCAATAGCTTTTCCTGTTAAATAAGCTGTTCAAATCAAGTATTCCTGGAGAGGAGATAAACCAATCTTGGAAGTAATAGTGGGATTTAATTAGGATTTGAGATTTTCACTATTCATTAATTGATCTGCCAGTCTCACAATAGTTTTAGTGAATTGTAAACTTACAATAATAAGATTCCTTATGAAAGGGCAAAATTATCTGATCCCTTTTATCTGTGCCCAAAAGCATAATTTATTATGTGGTCCCCACAGAGAGAAATGTCTCATTTCTGTACCTGATGTCACTGTTTTTTCTGGGGGAGGAGAGAAAAAAAGCATTATTTCCCCTTTCTTTAATAATAAAATACCTACATCCCATGGTTGTGCACATTTTGCTTATTGTTCACCAAGACACGTGGAAAGCCCCTCAGCAAAGCAAAATTAAATTAGCAGATATCCAGGTCCTAAATTGGCAATGCTGGAGACAATTACTAAGGCTTGGTGACTTTTCAGCTGTGCATGCAGCAGTCTTATTTTAAACAAAATCAGAGATCACACAACTGATCTTGCAATCAGACTTGCACATCACCACACTGACCTCAGATCTGGAATTCAGCATCACATATTCAATAATAATAATAATAAACTCGCGTGATCCCCAATCAAACAGATATACAGGAAGATCATTCCTGGTTTGGTCCTTCCAAAATTCAGTTCCTAGTGGTTTTCTACACACAGTAGAGATGCGATTGCAATGCTTTCAGCCGGTGCAGATAAACTCTGAATTCTGAAGTCATTGTATCCGTAGCAACAAAGTTCTAGGGCAGACGCTGTGCAGTGCTGCATGAGCAGGGGGACCCCGGCCCTCACCGTTTCAGCATGGGCTGCAGCAAAGTTTCAACCACCAGTCTGCTGCTTGTTCTTCGAAAACAGCTTCTCGGGCCCACCAAGGGAAAACTGTTCTCCTTTCTGCTCCCAGGTGGGCGTATTTTTAAGAAGAACGTGTCTTAAACTGTTTTGAGGGAACATGGGACAGAGAAAGCCAATTAGTTTATTCTCTGAGAGTGTTGAAATCAGAAGCACTAGTCCAGATTATCAAGTGATATAGCATTAAAATTAATTTCCTTTTTATGGCATATAATCATTATCCATATAAAGACAAAAAACTTTAACGGTGTCTGTGCTCTGTCCAGTTCTTTGAAGGAATGAAAAACAGTGCGTAAGCACTGCATACTGATTCACCTACATTTGTATTTAGCTTGATAGCTTCAGAAAACATAGATGGAAAGTTCAGATGGGTATTACAAACGAGATTGTTTTCACTATTCTTTCCCCTTTATTCCAAGGTTTGGTCGCATGGCCATTTCCTCGTAAGATTCCTTTTCTTTCCTGTGCGCACAACAGAACACCTTCCTTCTGCCTGTGAAGAATCATGTCCTCTTCAACGCATCCTGCAGCTCTGAAAGCTTGCGGGACAATGGCTGATGCAGCCACGCCACCTGCAAGACCACAGTTGTCACTCAGAGAAAGCCACTGCTCCAGCCTTAAGTAATTGTCCCAGATCTAGGGAGTTCCTCACATATTTTTAGGTAGGACGAACAAGACAGATTTCTTGACGCTCTTCAGGTTGCGTTCGCCAACATTCCCCAAACTCTTCCTGTTCTGCCTGCCAAAACGTGCTTCCGCGACCGTTTACTCCCCCCTCAGCCAGTGCTGCTCCGGCCCTGTTCCTGCTCCCTCCTGTCCACCGCTGCCCGGTGCCGTGGCCTGGGGAGACAGCCAGCAGCACCCCGGGGGGCCGAGGGGTGGGACAGCCAGCAGCACCCCGGGGGGCCGAGGGGTGGGACAGCCAGCAGCACCCCAGGGGGCCGAGGGGTGGGATAGCCAGCAGCACCCCGGGGGGCCGAGGGGTGGGACAGCCAGCAGCACCCCGGGGCGCCCAATGGGAGCACGGGTGCCAGTGCTGGCCTCCCAGCAAGGGCAGAGAGCCGGCAGCAGCCTGAGCTCTCAGATGAGCCTCTTGGCGAGCTCTGCTCCAAGTGCCCTTCTTAATCAGATGCTTCAGTCTGCTGCAGTTTACTTCAAATATCACACAAACCAAAAATCAAAACGAAGGATTTCTTTGTCCATCCACAAACTCCTTCACGGCCCGTCAAACCGATGTCGTGTTTCTTTGTCGACTTCTACAGCGACGTCAGCAGGACCGGTTAGCTTTCTGCACCAGCCTGCAGAGTACATCTCTGAGACCCTCGGTGTAATTACAGCCCTGGCGACCGCTGCTGCGATGGAGCAGGGTAACACGGACCAGTAGGTGGAGAAATCCAAATAGTGCGTGGAAGAAGCAGGCCCATAAACAACAGCAGCAGAACCTGCTATCACAATGACGTACAACACCGCAGACAGCTGAAGCGCTGCAGAGCTCTCTTCAGCCAGCGCTGTCTATCAAGCCGGGATCTCTCTGTCAGTGGGCTCGAATCACGTGCAGGCGGTGACTGCTGCCTCCTAGCCCCAGTTCACGTTGATGAATACATTGAAATATGATTGCGGGGTGGTGGTGGGTTGTGTGCCTGATTGTTTGTTCTTGCTGTACAAGCAAATTCTGTTACGCTACACTAGAAGCCAGTTCATGGCCATTACTTTTTCAGGAGCCTTTTCTAGAGGCCAAATGTTAGTTTTTATTACTTTTCTAGCATTTATATTCTTCTCTAAGGAGTCAAGCAGGCAAACTGAGCTATGATGAGGCTTGCAGCATTCCCGAGGAGTTCATCAGAAGAGCAAAGGGCATGGTTTCCCCTTATCTCCTTGAACGATGAACCAGAGGGAAAGGCCTCCTGCCAGATGAGACAGATCAACAAAGTCAGCGAAGCAGAGGTGGCTTTCAGCTTCTCTTCATACAGCACTGGCCAAATGAATATTTTTGTATTTTATTGTCAAGAAACAGTAAGATGCAGCCTGCCAACTCTGTTTGAAAGTTTATTCAGCCCTTAGCAGGGGAAAACTGGGCTGGCAGCAGAAGCAGGGAGAGCATCCCTGGCAGTCGGGCAGCACAGCATCCCAGCCGCCGCAGGCACGGGCCTGGGGAAGAAGCACCTTTCCCCAGCTGCTCTATCTGACTCTCTCAAGAGCTGAACGGGCTGTGAAGTGTAGAATATCAGGAAAAAATATATGAAAATTTTATGTTAATATAAAAAAAGTATTATCTCAAAATATTCAGCGGTTACCACTAGATGGCATTTTGTTGCTGAGAAATTAGGAACTCCCAGGTCTAGAGTTTCTTGTTACAGACAGCAGGAAACAGTAGGAAATGGAATTACTTACCTCATTCGGTTAATAATTTATTATCCATTGTCTTGTATAAGCAAGACATCACTAACACAAGACACTTACTTGCAAATTTATAAATCCCCCTTACTTAGCTGTAGCTTGTGACTCTTCATCCCTCTGCTCAGTCGGTAGGGCTTTGAGCTGTAGTCAGCACTTACTGAATATCTCTTCCACGTTTTTAAACGAAAGGCAAATGTAGGCCAGTCCACAGACTTTGAGCATGCCATGGAAATCTGCCAGAAATGCCTTGCTCCAGTAACTGTACGCAGTATTTCCTGTGTTATCTTTGGATAAACCCTCAATACAGATTGCAGTGCAAAAAATAATTCCCATACAGGAATAGAGCTGTTACAATTTGATTATTATGAAATAATAATTTAATAATATTCACTTATGAATATTATACTTTGCATCAGTCCATTTTAATTTCCGCTTGTACAAGCTGTGATGTGCAAGATGACATTTCCATTCTTCACCTTTGCAGGGTACAGCGTATCGTACCCAGAGGTGCAGTGACGTGCCACTGGGCACATCCTGGGCTGACGTGCAGGTAGCTGGTTTAACGCCAGTGAGCCTCTCGGGGTCAGATTAAAACCAAGTGAGAGATTTCCCTTACTCTGCAGCAAAATGGGAGGCTCAGAAATGAAGTACTACCTTTTTCCTTAAAAGAGACTAGAGTACGGTTAACTGTTACTCACAGAAAGTCAAAACACCTTCAACAAATGTCCTGAATTTCATTTTGCGTGTATGCAAATACACACAATATTATAAGGATGTTTTTTCATTAGATCATCATAAGTACTGCTGCTCTGAGCACATAGCAGCCTGTTTAACAGTTCATCACAGCAAAATTCAGCAAGCAGAATATTGACATAACTTCAGTTCCCACTGAAATTCTAAAAGAAAAAAACAATCAAAAGACAACCAAAAAACCCCAAAGCAGAACCCAAAAATTCCAAGTATGCTCTTTGAAAAACAATTAAGTTTTTTGTGTAATATAAAATTGCCTCAGAAATCTTTCACTTTCAAGTGTTTTTTAGTATATACTCAGTGTATCTAAAGCATAGGTCTCACTCCCAGGTCTCTTGCTCTTAACAGGTCTCCGGTCCCACTGGCAACAGCAGTGGTAATCGCTGCGAGCTGCAGACAAGGGGCTGGATGGCTGTTGGTAGATTAGACAAATTACCAACATCTTTCAGGGTGGAGGTTTATGGCAGCATTCAAATAACCCAAACCCACAAATATCATAGGTTTCTGAGCACCTAAAGAGTAAAATTGAGAAAATAATCAGGAAAAAAGCTTCCCTGCTTAGACTATAAGCTACAGTAAAGCTCCAGGTATGACAGTGGCTTCTGAGGAGTAACTTTGGGCCTTAGAAAGAAATGCAATATTGAGTTAGAAGGAAAAAAGAGAGCTAATTGCTGGATCATGATGCACATAAAGTCTGCGTCACTCAAATTTTTACTAAATTACATTTACTGAGAGAAGCACTGATGGTGAATAGCAGCTGGCTAAAGCAGATCTTGCTCTCATACTTACTTGGGAAAGCCTTGTGGCAGAAGGAGTCTAAATTCACTAGAGTAAAATTAATCTTCACCTCTTCATAAAACAGGCAGAGGTTTCTTTGAAATTGTCATTGTAGGAAAGCTGCTTTGCTTTAAGTCAAATACCTTGAGAAACGGTGTCCTGCAAAATTTTAGGTGGCTTTGTATTGGTTTAGTAAGCATACATGTGCATTTATTTTTTTTCTTCATTTTGCTTAATACTGTCCTCCAGCACCATGAACTGGACTGAACTAAATCCATAGACATTAGAAAACAAAACTTTACTATCTCTAAAAGTTTGGGTTTATCACAATCTGATTCTGCCAAAGTGGTGACGTTTTCTTCGGCAGACGAGCCCCGCGGGATTCCCCGCACCCTCGCGAAGGTGCCCGCGTACCCAGCGTGTTATAAAGGGCAGTTACGTGAAGGGGGGGGGGGGGG
>Ga0065711_1046531_pt1 | contig 12841 bp, 6 predicted proteins | sample Hoacrofraction12_FD_59098 | JGI IMG/M metagenome (GOLD analysis project Ga0065711, IMG submission 59098) | Hoatzin crop microbial communities from Cojedes, Venezuela - Epithelial fraction 12 v2 (version 2) | ecosystem: Host-associated > Birds > Digestive system > Esophagus > Crop | place...
ATGTATGGGGTTGTTCCTCCCCAGGTGCAGGACCCTGCACTTGCCCTTGTTGAACTTCATCAGGTTCCTCTCTGCCCAACTCTCCAGCCTGTCCAGGTCACGCTGAATGGCAGCACAGCCCTCTGGTGTATCCACCACTCCTCCCAGTTTCGTGTCATCAGCAAACTTGCTGAGGGTACATTCTAACTCTTCATCCAGGTCATTGATGAAGAAGTTGAACAAGACTGGGCCCAGTACTGACCCCTGGAGGACACCACTAGTTACCAGCCTCCAACTAGACTCTGCGCCGCTGATGACAGCCCTCTGAGTTCTGCCATTCAGCCAGTTCTCAATCCACCTCACTGACCATTCATCCAGCCTACATTTCCTGAGCTTCCCTAGGAGAATGTTCTCGAAGATAGTGTCAAAAGCCTTGCTGAAGTCTAGGTAGACAACATCCACGGCTCTCCCCTTATCTACCCAGCCAGTCATGCCATCGTAGAAAGCTATCAGATTGGTCAGGCATGATTTCCTCTTGGTGAATCCATGCTGACTACGCAACATCTCTCAGATTCAATTCCAGGTAGCCTTTGATGTTCCCAATTGCATTTCTGCATATTTGGACAGTGTCTCTATATTTCTCCCAGGTTACAGGTCTCTGCTTCTACCTCCTGTGCGTTTCCTGTTTATGTTTGAGTTTTGTCAGAAGCCCCTTGCTCATCCATGCACACCCCTGGAATTTTTGCCCAAATTCCTGCTCATTAGGATGGACCACTGTTGAGCATAGAGAAGGTGAATATCAACCAGCTTTCTGGCACCCCTCCTCCCTCCAGAGCCTTATACCTCAGGACTCTTCCAAGCGATCACTGAAGAGGCCAAAGTCTGCTCTCCTGAAAGCCAAGGTCGTGGTCCTGCTTTCTGTCTTGACACCTCCTCTTAAGATCCTGAACATCACCATCTCATGGTCACTACAGCCAAGGCTGTCTTCAATCTTCACATTCACAACAAGTCACAGAATCACAGAACATCTCAAGTTGGAAGAGACCCAATAAGGATTATCGAATCCAACTCCCTGCTCCTTGCATGACTACTTAAGACTAAACCACATGACTCAGAGCGTCATCCACATGCTCCTTGAACTCTGACAGGCTTGGTGCCACGACCAGTTCCCTGGGCAGCCTGTTCCAGTGACCAACCACCCTCTCAGTGAAGAGCCTTTTGCTAATGTCCAGTCTGGCCTTCCCCTGACGCAGCTTCATTCCATTTCCTTGTGTCTGTCACTGGTCACCAGGGAGAGGAGATCAGCACCTCCTCCCCACTGCACCCCTTGACAAAGCTGTAGTCTGCAATGAGGTCATCCTTCAGCCTTCTCCAAGCTGAACAAGCCAGTGATCTCAGACACTCCTTGGAAGTCTTGCCCTTGAGGCCTTTCACCATCTTGGTTACCATTCTCTGGACCCATTTAATAGTTTGATGTCCTTCGCATATTGAGGCACCCAAAACTACATAGAGCGCTCAAGATGGGGCTGCACCTGTGCAGTGTAGAGTGCAACAGTCACCTCCCTCGACCAGCTAGCTATGCTCTGCTTGATACACCCTTGGGCATGCTTGGCCTTTTTGGCTGCTAGGGCACACTGTTGACTCATGTTCAATTTGTCATCAACCCAAACCCCCAGACCTCTTTCCAGAGGGCTGCTCTCCATCCTATCCACCTCCACTTTGTATGCACAATAAGAAGCAGCTCATCCCAGGTGAAGAATCTTGACACTTGCTCGTGTTAGATGTGATACAGTTAGTCCTTCCTTGCTTGTCAGTATGAGGTTCAACTGACATCTTCAGTCAGGAAGACGTCACTGATGCTCTGCAGAAACTCTTGGATTGCTTATGCCTACTGCTCTCCTCCAGCCTTACTTAAGGTACAAGTCAGATGCCATCCCTAACTCATCTCACGGTCAAATCCAAACACTACATATAATGTCAAGGTGCCACTTTAAAATGAAGTTAGCTACTCTGTCAAGTGATACAGTGGGAAATTTGAATACATCTGTTGCTCTCTTCCTTCTCCTTCCTGACAGGAACAGTGACTTTCTGCAACTGTTTCACAGGCGAGTCATTTAGCCTAAACTGGCTCCAGCTGACATTACATCCATGCTAACTCACAAGAAAGACAGCTCTCTTGAAATAACACAATAAAAAATAATCACTTGTCAATTAAACTTCCTAAATAATCATAGCTGTTAGGTGTTCATAAAATAATGAATCATTTTAACAACTGCAGCTAGTGAGACTCGTGCTTTATTATTGACATTATAAACTCGTTCAGGAATATTAACTTTCACTCACGTCCACATGACCGTATAGCAACAAAAACACAGAACCTTGAACATGTATCTAAAAACACTTGTAATCTTAACATAATCATCCTTACAACCTGTTCCTTAGTGCAACACTTTTTCTTGAGTCACCCACATTGTCATTCTCCTACAAAGCACTGTAATTAAATGTAACAGCAATTAAAACGCATACACAGCACAGAATTATATTTCAAGCAAACATCCAACTATCCTCAATTTATTTTCTACAAAACTCTATACAGTGTACAGAACACTTGTTCTCATAGGTTATTTCCTTATTCAAAAAGATTTAATCTGTCTTCAAAATTGTCAAATAACCATAAATACATTACAAATACACAACAGAGATTCCGCAATAATCCTAATATCACAAGGGTCAACTTTGAATTATTGATGGTAGTTGTCAAAATTCAAAGCATGCATTTATAGCTTCGTTCCTGCTCTTTTTTTCTTGCTGTTCCATATAACACCAGCTTTATAACTTTGCCCAGTCTTCCAAACCCCTGAGAATCTGTCATCCTCTGATTTAAGAAAAGGAAACAGAACTACAAGATCTATGACCTCTCTAGCACAATGCCAGCAAAGTGCTGGATTCCACAATAACAATTTTATTTCTTAAATAATCTAAATAGTAAAAATTAATGCTTCATCATGCTTCAGATACAGATGTTTCAATGTTAAACTGAGCATCACCACGTGGGAAAAAAATGTAATTAGTAAACTTTTAAACTAAATAAGGGCTTGCAGCACAGCAGCATTTCTCACTAATTTTGACAGCCCAAGTATACATATACATCACACTTTCACTAAGTTCCTGCTGTTTTTCTACCCAGAATTGTGCCAGATATTTACCTTTCTGTATTAAATGCAACATCTATACCACACTGTTTCCTATAAAATGCATTTTGTAAAAAGTAAGCATTTGATTTTGTTTATCTCCCATAGGCTGTTTGACAAACTAGTCCTGCCATCTGCTTTGTGCTGTATGTTGCTCAAAACATTGGCTACTTGTATTCCTCTCCTTTCCCTGAATAATGACAAACCTGAAGTAAACCAAATGAAGACAGAAGAACAACCTCCAATTCCAAATAGAGTCAAAAAGACCCCTTCTTAGCACTCCACATCAAAAACACTTCTTGTGCAAGTACACCATCTGCTGGCCAAAAATTAACTTCCTAAAAAAATATTCTAAGAAAAAACATTTCATCAGTGGCATCCATAACTTTCTCACCAACAGTGTGGTACCAGGGTTTTTTCCTTCTTTTCCTCTAAACCCCACTGGGCTGTACACTGTGACATGGACATCACATTAATTACTCAGTCTTTTCCCACTCCTTCCTCAATGTCTATTTGTTTTGCTAACATTTCTCCTTTGCTGTTTAGTTTTAAATAATACCCATTTAATCATAGCCATTAAGTTTTTATTTTTGTTCTACCTATTACTGTTTTCTTCCCCACTCCCCACAACCTTCAGTGCCTTCTTTGTCTCCTCTTCCTATGCACCCAGCATCTGAGTTACGAATGCTGAATTCTGCTCTTCTCACTTCACCCTTTGCTTTTTTGATGACCCTTCCTCAGCCTCCTAATCTAATGAGAGTGCAATTCCAAGAGAAAGACTCTGATGTTCTCTTCGACCGGTCAGCATTTCAAAATCAGATATTCTCTTTTTTTCGGAAATGTTGCTCATGCAACAGTAACCTTATGATACTAAAGACCAAAGAAAACACAATCAAAATCAAGCGTACATTTGTAAAAAGGTACACCAGAAGGCATTATCTGCCAACATTAAAGAACCAAAAAAAATATCAGAGAAGAAAAAGGGCAAGGTTCTTGAAAGAAACACCACTTTCCTGTGCCCCATGTTGGTCTCCACAAAGCAACAGCCACCTAGAATGTCTCTTCACCAAAACACCTCCAATCAGAATCTTCAATTATTTTCTAAATCATTTTTATACAGTCATTTGGACACACAATAGAAATTGGACTTGCTGCTTTCTCTAAACAATAGACCACTGGACATCTAAGGCTATTTTTCAAATATCACATAACCTAGTGCAAAAATTGAATTGCCTTAAGCCATCTTGGCTGACTGTATTTATCTTTGGACAGAGTCTTCAAGTAATTTGTCTTCTGTGAAGAAATATGAAACATTAGCAGAGCCTCAGACCATCTGCCCTGGGGAAATTCTACTTTTTTTTTTTTTTATTTTTTGAATGATTGGAGAAGGCAGTTACATAGAACATGAAATAACTCAAGAACTCCACACGTGGTAGATTCTTTTGGACAAAAGTTTACTTTGTATTTTTAAAATCCTCCCATCTTTTTTGAAATGCTAAAATGTCTTCTGTTAGTCTCATTACTTAAATAATCCTTTCAAAAATCTACTTCCTATAGCTACTTATATAGCCTAACTGATATCAACAGATACTCTGTAATTCTTTGGATAATGAGAGCTGTGTTAAGAGTCCCTTTTTATCTGTGGAGATCTTGGCAAGCAACCAGCAAAATTCATTTCCTTAGGAAGTTTCTGTTTCATCTATTTTAACTCAGAGGTACACAGCAGTTGTAAGCACATTTCCAGGAAACCGCAGGCATTCCAAGCATGCATAAAGCACAGCTATCCATTTTCCTCAGTGAAAGAGAGAGAAGTATTTCATCTTTTAATTTTAAAATAGAAGTTATTTAAAATATCACTACATTTGCACAGAGGCACACAGATTACACGCACACTGAAACTTTAATAAAAAAATAAATAAAGGAAAAAAGGAATCTCAAAGTTCTGGACAGTTCAAAGTGAAGAAAGGGAAGTGTCTTATGATCAGGAAAAGCAGCAATATCCTACTGTCTCAGGACAGAACTGTCTGACTTGCAGATGTAGAGTTAATTTCAGCCTTGCTTGGAGTCTTTAAAATGAGTAACACATAGATTTCAAACGAAAGACATATTCTCAGTCACAAAGCAAGAACACATCCTCTAAGTATAGTACCCTTTAAAAGAGGGCTGGAAGATATAAACTTCATAAAAAGCTATGCATACTTCATCATAAATGCTCCCATTGATATCTGCTCCATAAATTGGTGCCACAAAAGTCAAGTTCTTCCAGTATTTACGCTCCAGATCTTCATAGTCTACGCATCTTGGGGTGCAGTATCTGCAAAGAGATAGGCAAAGGTTCAGCAGTCTTTCAACAACAGCCTTCACAATGGACTATGCTTCTGATTCCGCAGACCAAATGCTAAGAGATCACTTTATTCCAAATTCACTGAAATAGAAGAATTATTAGTTGTCCTGAATTCTTAGTTTCATGATGCACCATAGCATGTAACCTCCTACCTGACAGCTATAGTAACTGAAGCCATACATACCCACACAACATTTTCTTCAGTCTCCAGCAGCTAAACAGCACATCTACTGACTGTCCTCAGGCTGCGGCCCTTCCTTTTGTATCTCTCCCATAAAAAAAAAAAAACACCACACATGGAAAAGCCACTTCATTGACAAGTATTTGTTATTTGCCTGTATCTTTCCTGCCTTGCTACCAGCTCTGCATAAGACACAGAGGTAGGTCCCGCATAAGCCTGTCTCAGAGCAACTCAAATGTACTAGCTTTGCAAAGCAGCAGCCCTGCTAGGCAAAACCAGTACTTTCTTCTCTTCCTCCTTCCCCAGAAAAACCATTTGAGAAAAGGCATAATGTTTCGCACAGTTGATACCAAAAATTCTACCATGCAGTGAAAAAGGAATTTTTCTTTTACTCCTGTAGTGCAGCACAGGGCACTCTACTTCTATGTGCATAAATATACTTGGGTATATACTTCTGGAATGTTACTCAAAGCTCATGTAAAATCTTGTGGGAACACAATACAAGCACACTAGTATAAAGATCACCCATCAATAGCTTTTGCCTCAGGATCCTTTGTCAGGCCCGTGTTCTCTACTATTTTGGTTTTCAGCAAAGAAAACTTACTCTCCCATCACTCCAACTCAGAAGTAAAGTTTCACATTAGCATTGCCAACTTACTACATTTGAACTACTGGAAAGAAAATCCAAACATATAAGAATTAAGTAAACCAGGTACATTTACATCATGTGATAACACAGTACAGAGCCAAGCAAGTTAGCAAAACGCATGTTAACCAAAGCATTCTCAGCAATGGAGTTGTTTTCATTATTTCTCATTATATGGCTCCAGAAATCAGCTTGTATTTCTGTTTGGCACTGGGTAATATAGATACACAAACTCAGTTATCATAAGTATCTTGATTAGGGGATGCAGGTATGCTCATTAGTGAATTGTGAATGCCTTAACAAATAAAAGATGCAATGCATTAGACTGAGCACACACAATCCTTTTAAAAGCAACTATGATTTCATTTAGATGTTCATGGCCCTTCTCTCTTTCCCAGAGGAAATGGGTAACATCACAATACTCAAGAAAAGAGTCTATAACAGAGAAGTCTTCTTCATTAAGGAAGAAAATTATTTTTATGGGAGAATAGGGGCTCTCAGCTACTTAATAGTTTAAGAAATATAGACTGTATTGAGTGTCATAGGAGGTTACATGACACCTTTTTCAAGAGCAGTGATGAATATTTAGAAAGACCTACAGCTAGTAATAGACAGGGAGCCCTCCCAACTGTTCTTTACTTATGAAATGAAGTTGTAAACTGACTTCAGTAAAAACATGAAAACTGAAATCAGAAACACTTCCAAAATACCTTCCATGAGATAAAGAATGTAACAAACTTAACTAACATCATGATATGTATTAAAACCTCCAGAGTATTTTTGCATTATCAAGCTATTTCAAGAAATTAAGTGTTTCTCATTTTATCATGGGTTAACCAAAAGTAACCTTTGAACATACATGAATAGGTATCACAGAAAATGACATCAGATACCATGCAGGTTTTATAATTTATTCTCCCCTGTAACATTTACTAACAAATAATTTTAAGAATTACAACACATGTTCCCATTCCCACTTATCAGAAGAAGAAAACTGTGTGATCTCAATTTTTCACAAGTAATATAGGGGCAGAAACATACCGATCCTTTTTATTGAAAAAAGGATATTAGTTTTGTGTTTTTACAAAGGTATGGATATTATGGAACATTTTCTGAGGAGCCTCTTTAAAAGCTTTCCATGTCCTATTTTTTCCTGATCTTGATAACAGCTTCTCTTCTTACCTCTTAATTTCTTAAATTAACTTCTTAGAGAAACTTTCCTTCAAACTAGGGCAGCGTTACCTTCCTTCGTTATATTCAAATATCTTTTCTCTCTAGGATCATTTGACTCACCTTCCAGACTTCTTTTTATGGGGCGAAAAGGAACGGGGAATAATTCCTTCTATTACCTCCCTCTTCTTGGAATGCCCACCAATTTGAAACTTTTAAGTATAGTGCCTAGCCCTTCATAGACTTTTTTCCCCTCCCTTAATATCCATCTGGCCATAATCAGAATACGGACATTCATTACATGTAGGTGAGTTTCCTAGATCAACGCAAAAACTTCTGGGCAAGTTAAAAAAGATGTTGGGTTCTTTTTCAGAATTAGATGGTGATAGGCCATTCCAGTATCTAGGCCAAAAAAAGGGAATTAAATACTAAATGTTAATAAGCGTACTTAAAATAAAGCTCAGCTATAATACTGTATCATCTTCATTATTTTCAACCTAAGCATTTGTTAGAATGGAAAGAAAAAAAATGTAGACAGAAAGCACGATGTCTCAAGTTTTTCAGATGCTTTCTTGCTGCCGTGGTACCAGATACTTTCAACAACAGAAACACAAAGAAGATTCATATCATGGTACCCTTCCACAACTTAGGAGACAGGAAAAACTCTGCTGAGTAAGTGAAAAAAACACCAGCTGCCTAGCACAATTCAAAGAAACCACAGTATAGGAACAAATAAATATTTGCCTTTCTAAACAAGACCTCCCATATACATACTTGTCACTGTTAGCCAGCTGCTTGAACTCCTTCACTGTCATTGGCTTTTTCTGAATGTTGTACTGTGTGAAGAGCCCCGACTGGCCAGTGACCATCTGCTGAATTGGAGCAGGAATCACCAAATCTTCAATATCATCATAATGTTTTCTTGGCTTCCACTCCTTCGGTGGGATAACCTTTACATTCAGAAAGAAAAAGCAGGACAACAACAGCTGCAATACCAATTCAAAATAATTCTGGAAAAATCAAAAGGACCAGTCAAATATGCCCCACATGATCAAACGAACGCTTGCTTACCAGCGGTTTCACAATAACTAACTGACTATGTAAGTGCTCCCAGATAACACAGAAACCCATTCAAAATGTGTGTCATATTACCTCAATTCACAAGCGGCAACTCACTAATCCACAGCAATTCAGTCATGTGCAATTGTGCAAACGTAACATATAATAACAGAACAGACAAATATTTTATAATCAGAAAGCCCTGTACCGCACATACGCTTCATACTCCAGGATATAAAACTGTGATCCTCAACTAAAAAAAAAATTCACATGATAGTCCCGTGTCCAAATGTTATTTGGTGTAAATAGAACAAATAACTGTTTCTTACTGAAAAATGAAAAAAAATAGTTATTCTAGAGAGCTTTATATTTTCTAGTCTAAATTACTCCCCATAACACTGCAGGGTACAACTCTATCACACTGAGAGTTTGCACTAATTTAGATATACTAGTTTTCATATTAACATGATTTAAACCTCATAATTAAAGCTATGTGCAGATTAGCCAATTGTAAAGTTAATACTTTTATTTCAAATACTACAAAACTGTGAAAAGTCTATGAAAACTCTTCAGCAGATTCTAAAGTGTTAGCAATAAAATCATTAGGAATTTCAAAGCAGCCTGTAGTCATACCAGTACTCTTTAAACAGGCTGCATAATTCTGAAGATTCCTTGCATATATTTATCTGAATACAGAAAATTTGAAATTGAAACAGTTTTAAAACATAGCAAAAGACATTTTTAACATGTATTTTTGGTTTGGTTTTAGACTTTTACTTGCCCAAAAGCTTAATGATATGTTCTTCAATGCACTCATATTCTTTCTTTCCTGTAGTGTTCAAATCAAATTTTCACAAGCATTGGCTAGGAAACTTTTAAAGTAGCATAAAACAAATCAGGATGGCTTTCATAAGCGTGCAACTACCACATATGAATTACATTATTTGAATAATTAATTGACATCTTAGCAGTAGCCTTTACACTAGGCTAGCTAGGCTGCTCTTCTAACAATCATTTCAGTATTCCACACAATATTGTCCATTACAGATTTTGCTATTACATCAGAGAAAATTAAAAATTATAAAAACTAAGACAGAGAGATTCTGAGATCATCTGCTATCTTTGGAAAACAATCACAAATGGGCAAATTGTAATGCTAATGTACTCAAACAGTCCATCCCTCAAAGAAATCTGATTAAGACCATTCATGGTAGCAAGCAGACACCAAAACAAAAACATCAAGCTGAAGTTACCAGATAGTAACAACTTCCATACCTAGTATTTTTATTTTAAACATAAGCAGGCATTTTTATCCCCCCCCTCTTTTTTTTTTTTTTCACACAGATGCAACTCCCTCTTTTCCTTTTTGACTTCTCAGCTTCCATGGGACTTCAGTTGTACAGGGACTACTTAGCAAGTTTCAGTGTTGTTTGCTTTTAGAGAAAATCATCATGTGATTCCTACTTATTTGTTTCACATAAATCTTAAATTATATGCAATCAACAAAATACAAAATGTTGGCTTGGAAGGAGAGAAGTCATGCATTCAGAATATATGCACAGAAATCAAATATGTGCACAGAGATTTCCATTTTCATGATTATTAAGCATGACGTTGTAGGATTGGCTCAAATATATGAATACTGAAAAGCAAAATTTGCATTATGTTATTCAATTCAAGGTCAGTGTGTTTTAAGCAATAAAAATATTTTTGTGAACACAGGTTCAAAATATTCCCATCCAGCTAACTAGAGCATGTTTATTACTGTTGTAATTAGAGTACTGGTTAGAGAATTCTGTGGGGACTAATATGCTAAGCATCATTTTAAAATAAAATAAAAAGAGTCCCTGCCCCAAAGAATTTCCATTTTCTAACAAAGGTCAGGGCAAGGACTGGAGATGTTAAAATATCACGTCCAAAGCGACACACAGATAGTCAGTATCAGAGTTGGAAATAATGACTGGGTCTCTGCGTTACCACCTCTGACTTTTCCACTGAAGCCTCTTCATGTTCCCTTTAGAAAAAATAACCTCTTCAGAGTCAAGCACATTAGCTTTATTCCATGGAAGCAACCTAGATCGAATTCATCAGCCAAGCTCTTCAAAGCTCAAACACAAAAAGTCTTTCCTTGCATTTTTCCTTTCTCATGTACACATCTATATAGATAGATATATCTGAAACATCCTAAGCATAGTAACACTGTCTAATGTTATTTAGCATGATATGTACTCCGTTTTAGATAGGGACATCTTAGTTATAGCACTCAGTCTCCTCCACGCAGGCTGCAAATTAGTACAACTGAGTTTATTTCACAGTGCTATCAATGCATAAATTTCTGTTACATCTGCTTTCATATACAGGTAATCTCCTGCTCTACATTTGATTCTGAATGGCACTGGCTACTAGTTTTCTGAAGCTACTTCTGCCCCAACTCGTCTGAAAACTCTTTTTCTTGTACTTGCCAACATCTATTTTCAGTATCATGTTCCAAAATTACTTTTCTACTTGCCAATGTGACTGCAAATTAATTTAATTACTTCACTCTATATAAATGCAGTTGGGTCTCCAAAACAATTCTTATTCAAGTAAAGAGCAACTAATCTATCAGTGTGCCTTGTTTTTCATTTGTTCTATTTGTTTGATTCCTTGTTTTCTTTTTTAAGTATAGGATCCTCTATAACAGTAAAGACTAAAATACATTATCTACACCTAAAGCTTATTCCAGACTTTCAAAAGCCTAATGGAAATTTTTTAGCCAATTTGCTCCAGGGATGCCACAGTATATTACTGCCTCTGGAAACGGTTTAATGTTGTTTGTCTAGTACCTTAATCATTTGTTTCAGGCATAGTATCAGGAACTTCTTTAAAAAAAAAAAACTTGTTACTCCCTGCACTTCCCCACTCCTCTCCTTCCTATAATATGTGCAAGCCTTATAGTCATTTCGTCCCCATTTACCTACACATATTCTTCCACACAGCTAAGAGGTCTTCTCCCCTTACACTTTCACATTTAACCTAAAGTGTTGGGTACGCCTACTCTGCTTATGACGTCTGTTTAGACGTTAACTGTCTGTTACTGTTTCTGCATATGCATACAGCTCCTCTAGTAGTCCTTATTCTCTTTGCATTCATACTTGAGTCTGTACATCCTAGACTTAACACAGATTAGGTCCTCTGCAAGTTCATTTTACATTACTACCAAAATAGGAAAAAATATTTTATTCTTGTCATTTTAAATCCTATTTCCAAAACTCAGAAAATGTTCCTTAAATTTCTGTAGTATGATTGCAGTATGCTAAGCAGACTTGTTAAGATCTATTTTAAAAATATTTGGTTTATTTTTTAAACATAATTTTTTGAGATATATCAGAAAATAGTGAAAATCAGAATATAAGAAGTCCCAAGACAACTGAGTAATATGTAGCAACTGAGAGGCTGAAACCAGCTAGAGATGCTTTAATCGCTATTCTGGTATGAACCAAAAGGGGAAGCAGACCTACACGGTATGGTTAGAAGAGCCCTTCCTCAGTCACAGCACAACTGGAATACGACTAATGTAATTAAAGATTTTTAAAAGGTTTTATTATTCTTTAGAATCACAGAATTGTAGAATAGTTTGGGCTGGAAGGGACCTTATAGATCACCTAGGTCCAACCCCACTGCCATGGGCAGGGACACCTTCCACTAGACCAGGTTGCTCAGAGCCCCATCCAACCTGGCCTTCAACACTTCCAGGGAAGGAGCAGCCACAACTTCTCTGGGCAACCGGTGCCGGTACCTCACCACCCTTCCACTAAAGAATTTCATTCTTGTATCTACTAGAAATCTACCCTCTTCCAGCTTGAAGCCATTACCCCTTGTCCTGTCACTACATGCCCTTGTGAAAAGTCGCTCTCCAACTTTCCTGGAGGCCCCTTCAGGTACTGGAAGGCTGTGGTAAGGTCTCCCCGCAGTTTTCTCTCCTCCAGGGTGAACAGCCCCAACTCCAGCCCTCGGATCATTTTTGTGGTCCTCCTCTGGACCCACTCCAACAGCTCCATGTCTCTTCTGTGCTGAGGGCTCCAGAGCTGGATGCAGGACTCCAGGTGGGGTCTCACCAGAGCGGAGCAAAGGGGCAGAATCCCCTCCCTGCTGGCCACGCTGCTTTTGATGCAGCCCAGGCTAGAGTTGCCTTTCTGGGCTGTGAGCACAGACTTCTGGGTCGTGTTGAGCTTCTCATCCTCCAGTACACCAAAGTGCTTCTTGGCAGGGCTGCTCTCAATCCCTTCTCT
>Ga0065711_1008419_pt1 | contig 12840 bp, 5 predicted proteins | sample Hoacrofraction12_FD_59098 | JGI IMG/M metagenome (GOLD analysis project Ga0065711, IMG submission 59098) | Hoatzin crop microbial communities from Cojedes, Venezuela - Epithelial fraction 12 v2 (version 2) | ecosystem: Host-associated > Birds > Digestive system > Esophagus > Crop | place...
GGATGGGGCCAGACTCTTTTCAGTGGTGCCCAGCAACAGGACAAGGGGCAATGGGCACAAACTGAAGCAGAGGAAGTTCCATCTGAACATGAGGAAGAACTTCTTCCCTCTGGGGGTGACGGAGCACTGGAACAGGCTTCCCAGAGAGGTTGTGGAGTCTCCTTCTCTGGAGATATTCAAGACCTGCCTGGATGTGGTCCTGTGCAATCTGCTCTAGGTTACCCTGCTTTGGCAGGGGGGTTGGACTAGATGACCCACAGAAGTCCCTTCCAACCCCTACCATTCTGTGATTCTCCCACCATCTCTCCCTTTCCAGCAACCCCCCGAAGACTGAAGGTCTTACAGGACCACTCCCAAAGAAACACCAGCATAGCTGGGAAGATGTGAGGCTGTCTCAGGGATGACCAGCACCTGCCAGTCTACACTGACAAGGTTCTGTAGAAAGACATCCATCTACTAGGAGCACTGGTATAATAACAATACTGGATATAAGGATAATGCTTTTCTGAAGGCAGGCTTAAGCGGGCATACTCAGGGGACATGCCCATGCTGGAAGGGACTGGCCTTATCCTAATAGCAGTATTTAGCCTGAGGTGATCAGGCATTGATTACAGAAGATGTGGATAAGAGAAAGAAATAACTCTGAAGTTATTTCTGGATACCTGACTCAGTCTACAGCTGGAGCAAGATCTTCTCCATCTATGCCTTTAATTCCTTAGGAGGTTCAAAGCAGGCAGAGAATAGGTGGCTCTGAGACCTATACTGGATCCAAGAGGGCAAATTTAGTTGCGATGCTTGCATCTAGATTCACACACACAAAAGTGGACTGAGATTTACGGTTCCCCTTCACAGGATGGGTCTGAATTTCACTACCCTCTTAGAATAAAAGGAAATTAAAATGACAGTTGAATCTATGATTGTTCCAAAGATGAGATGAATAAACCCCATACTTAGAGGTGGAAACAGCTATAGAGGAAAAACTACACAAGTGTGTTGGAGTTCAGCACAGATAAATCACTTTTGAAGAATGAAAGCTAAGTATCTGTAGGAGCCTTTAGAGAAGGACATAAATTGCTCCTGTAATTGAATGTGGCCTTATAAATTTCAGAGAAGGCAGCCAGAAGAAGAAGATTTGTGCACTGTAGAAGATGTACCTGCACAACTATCAAAGTAGGCTGGGGACAGAGCAGGAAAAAGGGGAGACTAGGCAGAGGCCTTGAAGGTCATATGGTGACCTCCAACCTTCCTTCTTCTCCCTCAAGAGGAGTAACTAGGGGAGAAGAAAGAGGAGTGAGAGGGTAGAACACTGAAGAAAATTGCTCAGCTGAGAAGCATTCCTGGCTGGCAAACAGCCTCTTAGACAAACTCCTGGTGGCTGCTTAGTTGGCCGTTTGAGGCACACTGCCCTGCAAAACAGGACTGAGGAAACTTTGAAGTCTAGGCATAGTTGTCACTTTTCTCTACAGAAGATGTATGCCAGAGCTTTTCTTTGGATGAGGCCAAGTGACCTGGCACAAGGCACCTTTTTCCTCCCCTTCTGGCGTGCAAGAGACAGAAGAAGCTGTAGATACTTGAAAGTGGAAGAGAGGAAAAAGGCACTTGGCTCCTAACAGGCTTCTGAATGCCTGGTGAGACAAAAGCTGAGGCAACCACGCACCTATGGTAGAGACAAGCTATAGGCTTTCACAAGCACAGTGAGAAGATGTTAGAAGCAAACGCATCTCTCCAGCGATGAGTAGCAACTAGTAAGAATTTGCAACAATATTCTCATATCCAAGAATAAGTGCCTTTAAAAAGACATCCAACAGATTTCTAAGAATAACTGTAGGGTGGCAAAATGGTGTTGCCTCCAGCCAACTTAAAATTATAAAATGCCAGTGACTCGGATCTCATGATTTATGGACCAGCCGCTTCTGCTCTTATTGAGGAAATTCTCCATTAATACAAAGCTCCAGCTAGATCAGCCTACTGGATTTACTCAATAATTTTGAGAAATGAGGTTCGGGTGTCTGCATGAATGGGACTAGAAGGCCCTTTCTCCTGTTTAAAGACAGTAAGATTTATGGCTTAAAATGCCACGTCAATTTAAATGCTATAATGTTTCACAATCATGTATTTAAACACAGAAATCTGTTTATTTACCCAAACAAAACAGAGGAAATTATTCCAGCCCTCAGGTTTTGAATTCTCATTTAAATATGTGAACATCAGTCCACAACTTAGAGATGTTTGTGTATCTATGTACCTCCAAAATACTCATATTTCATAGGCTTTTTCACATTAATATTCACCAACAGTATCACAAAAGTTCTTTTTCTTTTACATAACTGTAAGCAACAGTAATTCTAGAAACACTAGAGAAAAAAAATCATAGCAATGTCCACAGTTACAAGAAAAAGTGCACATTACTTGGTCACAATCACAGTCATTACTTGGAAAACTATATGTAACAAGTAGATATAAAATATCACTGATGCCTTAAACTCATTGTCAAAAACGGAATTACATAAAATTTTGTACATGAAATAAGGCAAATTTAGGAATGCACAAGAAACTTGTTATTCAACAAAAGCTAAACAACAGAACAGATAGTACAGTAAGCATAAACTAAAGTACTTTTTTCTATATGCTTAAAAATAAGCCTGCCGTAGTGCACAAAGAAAACACCATTAATGTGTAATCAATATTATAAAATAAGAAATAGAGGGGTTGGGAAGAGTGGGGGAGGGGAAAGAAGAGTTTTATTACAGTTGCAGCTGCATCCATTTACAGTTTTGTACAGGTTTTAGCTAGGCCTGGGAATTCTACAAATCATACCAGAAGCGTCAATGACCTTCCTCAGTAAGAAGGTCATAGAATTTTGTTTAAATTAAGGAAAACAAAATAAATACACACAAGAGTGCAAATTTTCAGATTGTCACTTGCAACCTCTTAACATTCATCACCTACATCCAATCACAACTAGAGGGACTTGTATAGGACAGCAGCAGTGATCATGGAGTTAGATGAGCTCACCGTAAGAAATCAATTTATCTTTTCTTTTGTCTCAGTGATATGTCTTTTTTAAAAAACCCTCAACTCTATTAATAAAGCTGCAATATATTACAGAATGGGCTTGACAATGGTATGAATGCAGGAAATGCATGCTTCCTTTGGAAGGTATTCCATAGATGACAATTTACAGTACACGGGGGAAGAATTATCCAGCATCAAGAGTTACTCGTTGTAGAAATATGAAGTTGGGGAGAAGGGCACAGTCAGGGGTTCAAGAGAGGAAGGGGGGACTTACAATAGTTCCTCAAAACATTTTCAGGACCAGTGAAAAAGTTTACCAAAGTAAGAATGAAAAATCTTGAATGAAAACAAAAATCTTTTGTTTTGTTTTTTATAAAAATTACATTTTTTAAAATACAAGATCCTTTTAATTGCAATTGTGCCCTGTAGCAACAGGACATTTGGCAATGTTTTGCCATATACTGCAGCTTTAAGTCCAATGAGTCAGTATCACATTCCACTAATATTGCACTTGGATCTTGAACCTTTCTTTTAAAAACCATCACAGCATCTTCTGTTTCCTCCACTTGTTAGAACGAGTTAATTTCTAGCCACTTTTTCGATATTTATGCTGAGACACTAAAACAAAAGCAATAGGCTGGACACAGTAAAGTACCTCGGAAATACCAGAGGTCGAAGTTCACTTGAAGCACCTTAACACATCACTTTATGGATCAAGAACAGTGTGGCATTACGGTAATTAACTCTCCTAAAAGACTGTGCAGTAACTGAAGTATGTGCTCTGGGAAATCAAAATGTCATTAGTGGAAACTCTGAGATAAGACCAGGCCAGTGTGAAGGTCACGTGACTCAGTTCTGCTGCAAAATAAGGTTTTCCAGTTCATCTGCAGAACGCAGTAAAAAGGCGGCTGATTCTCGGTACCCTGCCACGAGCTGCCTCACTGCATTTATTTCAGTCGGACTCAGCTGGGGTCTGGAGCTTGAACTACTGGAGGATCCAGAGCTGGTTGCTAACTGCCTCTTCATACTGAGATCTGTTGGACCTGCAGATAACAAAGGAAAAGAAGCCTCAGTTCCGCTGCCAGAGACGTTTCACAGGTTTGTAGCTACAAATGCAGAGTAGCAAAATCTGCTCTCAGCTGAGAGCCAGTGAGAAGCAGCAGAAACAAGCAGTAACTGTTCAGTGACCCGCTGCCTTGGCAGGAACCACAGCGATTTATATTTATATATGACAGACACCCTTTAAGTTCAACGTACGTAACACAAGGGGCAAGTCCACCGCCAGCAGAAATTACCTTCCGGGGGGTATCCCAGCGGTGTAAGCCCCTTGCAGCCCAACGCTGCCCTGGGATCTGACGCTGGTGAGCAGGCAGAAGGTTCATCTCCTGTGCCTCCCCCAACCCCAGCTGCCATCGTAGCCTTCGTGGCAGTCTGCACACTTGCAGTTTTTATCACAGAATATCCAGCTGATCTTCTCTAAGTATCTATTTTCACATTTTCTGCTTCAATCTGCATGCGGCCAGCTTGTGAATCCCTTACAGACGTAGATAAATGGGCATTCACTTGACTAGCCCTGACGCCATGTGATCGCTTGCACAAATAGCTGGTCATGAATGAGATTAGGCTGGTGACAGTCTGGCTGCCGCAGTGAGGAGCACACTGTCATCTGAGGGGGCTGCATACAGCTGGCAATGTATTGCAAGGATCTTGTGAGCCCTGAGCACTGACAAGAGGATCTGCAGCAATCACCATGTTGCACTGGCAGCTCATACCAACAGGTTTAGCACTGTTCGTCAAAGAATATTCTCACAGCCACGTACGCTGCCTGCAGAAGACAGCACTCCTGAGGGCACTCTGCAGGTTACAACGATCGGCAAAACCGCCTGCCATCACCACATTCAGCTTCGTGTGGAATTTCGCTTGGTGTTTGAACATGCTTATTAATCAGCTAGGATGTATGGTGCTTTGATGAGCTGTTTGTGTTTTCCATTTGACACAATACGTTTTTTCTTCCTGGAGTGTAAATTTGGACAGGTAGAGATGGACTGAGGACTTTTTTAAACATAGAAGGATACAGATGGCAAGTATACCTAGCAAGCAGTTTGTTATGAGCCAATCTGGAAAAATACTGTTTATTCATTTTGATAGTGTAGCAAATCTATATTTCTGGCAGGCAGAAGATCAGCCTAGCCTGATCTTAATCTTAATACTCCCCTGGAAATTGGGATCAAGTTATGCAAAGCAATGCTTTCCAATGAGAAAAATGTCACTGTTCACTTTCATCTGGACAACATATGTCGATGCCAAGTCTTCCTCAGCATTGGCTCACTGGATGGAACTTGCTTCCTGGAAAGACTGGAATAATTTTAAAATTTAGCATATTCAACTACAGAATACGGAACTTGCCAATTCATACTCTAGAGGTTCTCCTAAATAATCCCACCAGAATCACAGAATTCAAAACCACACTCACTATCTTAAGCACTAATGGAAAGAGATTTACTGATTTCCGGAAACTGAAGATCTGGTCATAAACCTTACTTACTTTTCTTTCTTTTATGTTTATGCAGAGACACGGCTGAGATCACAAAGAGTGTGGACATCGTCATGTTCCCACACTCCCTGAAGTTAATGAAAATCTCTCCTTGAGTGACTGAAAGCAAAGCTGGGACTATGAAAAGAAACTACTCAGACAGAAAGGGTCCTATTAGATGTTATTTCCCACTACACAACTAGCATGAACAGCACTTAGCCTTACAACTGTATTATCCAGTTTTACACCGGCATAAATGAACTGGGTTTTAAATGACTTCCAGTTTACAAAGGATAAATAAAAGGACAATTATTAGGTCAGTGAATTTGTTTCAGTCTGACCGCACGCTGCAGGGAAACGATCACAGTGTGAAGAAGCTCAGAGGATATTTCTAAGTAAAATCTTAACCCAGCACAGAGAAGAAGGGTATACAAATCATAAAGCCAGCTGGACTGAATGGCTGTAAGAAGCCATTAAAGACTTCTATATTTATTGAGGCGGTAGTGAAAAAGCTGCCACTGACATATTGAGGGCATTGTGCTCCATATGAACCTACTTTAACTTTTATGATCTTTCCTTGACTCTCCTTCACGTCACAGCCAAAACCACACAATTTATGGCAGAACAGAGCTTCTGTGGCAGAGCACACCTTTTTCTGAAATGAAATTGAAGGGCTTTTCTCATCGGTAATCCAGAGTTTTAAGTGATTGAACAGGAGATGATGAAGTTTATTTCACTCTTAAGTAGAAAATATACAGAAATGTGTTTGCTTGTATCTCTGAGGTTTTCCTTACAAAAACTGATGACACAAAGTAAAAGCACCACTCTGAAAGGAAAGCTAGGAGAAGACCAGATGTCCAGCATGCATAAATCAGTCTCACAAGTCTACAGATTCACAGTGATTTAGACAAACTGAAGATCTGGCCCTGTATTCCTAGAAGTCCAGAATAACTATCACGAGGAAAATTTTTTAACTCTTCAGAATGTATATCCTTGAATTCCTGAAGGTACTGGAAATCAGGTTGTGTGCAAGTGCAAATCTGCAGTCTGCATACACAAGGAACCATCAGGACCCAGAACTCCTCTTGGTCTGGAAGACTTCTGTTGTATACAGAGTTCTTGTATACAAAGGAAACAAGAAATCTTGGATTCTAACTTACCCCAGGTACTTCAAACTATCTGATTTATTTTTTTTTTAATTTCTACATATGAGCAAAATAGGATTTTACTTCACTTCCCAACTCCTGCCTTGTACTTAACAAGTTACAGTGCTGTCCTCCTTCCCCTCAAAGAAAAGCCCCCTGAGCAAAAAAACCCAAAGAAATACATGCACAGAGAAAAGCATTCCTGGCTATGGTTTCAGGGCAGGGAATACACCCATACCTTTTCTGGAAGGGAAGCTGCATGTGCTGGAGAGAGCTGAATAGGAAGAGAACACGCCATGCTTGATGTGGGGATAAGGACTTTAGTTCTTCTTTTAATTATATTATGTGACCCCTATATCTCACCTCTAAAGCTTGCCAATGACAGCCCAAGCTTTATATCTGGGAGAAAACCTCACTGAGAGACTAGCCCCTGGATGTATTATACTGGTCTCAGCTTTTAATAGCAATGATAGACACTCACTGGCAGTATTACTGATTCTTAAAGGTTGTCCAGGCTGTTACACACTAAAAATTCTATAACTTATCTGTAGCTTCATCAGTCATACCTGGTTGTTCAGAAAATAAGGGATAAGTGCATCTTATTCTTATAGTGTACATTTTTTCTGTGTAATTTTATGCAAATCAGCTATTGAAACACAGGAACCTAAATCTTACTCATAAATATCCACCACATTTCTTTAACCAGACAAATAAATCACAGATATACTGAAGCGTTAAAATAGATGGTTAAGGTAGACGCCTCATGTACCTCTGTCTCCGGAAGCCATCACTACAGATGACTAAAGCTGGAGAAAACTGAACAGTTTCACTGTCATTTCTTTTAATAGCTATCCTTACTTTAAATAGAACTATTTCCTTAGTGTACTTAACTTCTACTACACTGCCAGTCTTCACAGGAAGAAGGAAGTGTATCCTTATACAGAGAGAAATCTGAATATTTTGGCAATGAATTTTGCAGTGTCAGGTTCCTCCAAGGTGATACTGCACATTTTAGCATACTGCTTCCTATCCTGGAATATTTCAGGACAATTTAAAGTCTTGATTGCAAACATTATAAGGTTCTACAATGTCTGTGTGTGCTAGCGAAGATTAAGCATATATTGCAGAGTTGAACACAGGATACTTCTTTTTGTTTACCTATTTCTCTTAGTGCATACTATTATAACTCATTATTGTCACCTCCCATGTTTTTATAACAGTATAACATTCTCTTAAGCAGTGGGTTAAACAAATTGCTGAGACAGATCCTGTCTTTTATACCCTATCAGAAGACTGAGGTATTGCTCCTCCGCCTTTTGCCAAGGCCACCTGATTGACACTTTAACACAGGAATATTTTTGATTTATCACCTCAGTCCAGTCACAGAGACCTAATTTCCCATGAGGTAAAATTGTTCTTGTTGGAACCACATCAAGCTGAATATGAGAACTCTGAAAACCCACTCTTCATGTGCTAGACAATCATTTATCAAATTAGCTGCTAGGAATATCTGCCATTAAATACACTGCAGGACAAATGGCTTTTCTGTAAATTGCAAGACTTAAATGGAACTAGTTATTGCCTCATGCACTACTCATTAGCAACATGATTTATATCAGATGTAGATGTGCTGTTACTGATTGCTTAGACACTATCAACTGTCTCAGCAAAAATCCCTTAAGAATTGTATGCTGTTACTGGGTAGCTACCAATCTTTTAATTAACAACTACTGAAAGAATAATAAATGCGTCAATGACTCTCAAAATGGTTATCACTATTGCAGATAATATTTTAGAATAACAAAAATAATTTTAAAAAGCTATATGTGCTTAAGCATCTACACTTCTACATTTTCATTAATAGTTAAACAACCTTTTTCATCAGTGAAGATGTAAAAAGCAGTGGCACTTATTTACAGAAAAACACATGTGCCCATGCTTTGAAATCTCTTGTGTATCTTTCCTATTGCACCTATCGTCCTCTCCCCCTCTTTTCCCCATTAGTGGCTTTAGAACTATGTATTAAATTTTCATATACTCCAATAAAACTAAACAGAAGCAACTATCAAAGTATGCTACTGTTATGCATCTGTCAATATTTCTTTTCCTCTTGCCTTCAAACAGAGAGCAGATGTGCCTAAAACTATTGTTTCAAGTGCCAGGAGCTCTCAGATCAAGGAAACAGGGGCTAATGAATGGGACCTCTAAGGTTCTTTCTCCCTTCTACACCTTTCCCCCTGGAAAACATACCTTCGGCTAGTTTAGATAGCAGAAAAACTGCTGAGTTGCCTGAGGAAAGAGATGTGAAAACACAGAAATGCCCACAGCCACTGAACGTCATGCATTTTCAACAATCAGCAAACACTCTGGCTTGCAATGAAATGATTACGTGAGGTCCTTAGTTACGTGGCATACACTTGTTGGGCCTTAATGGCTGTCTCCTGAGCTTTCTGCAAATGTAGAGAAGTAGGATACTGCCCAATATATCCACAGACATTCCATCTCCATTCCGATGGTGGGAGCAGACTAATACTTGCATATGCCGTGTGTCTGATAATTTGAAGAGGAGGAGGAAGGGGGAAGAGGAATGTGCGGGGTGATCTTAACATAGAATTCAGCCAGCATTTCCCAGTGAGAAATTTCCACCTTTGCCACAACATAGGTCAAACCATTTAACTTCTCCCAACTCCACATTCTGCCTTTTTTAAACAGGACTAAACACACTCTCCCAGGTTCCTAACTCTATCACTCTTGTTCTGCGTCTCTTCGTGCCCCAGGCTCCAGCTGTGTTAGAGACAAGCTGTTTTGTCTTTCCTCTCTCTCTCCACTTTGATGCCATCCGGGTAGCACTGAGAACAAAGAAGACTGTGCAGGAGTAGAGGTATAAAGAAGAGCTGGAGAAAGCAACTAAAGCAGAAATCCCATTCAACCCCTACATTATGGCCATGCTGCGGGTAACCCAGTCAGCACTTTAAGAATTAGCTACATACGGGATATTCTCAGCTGGACTTCTGTTTTTCCTAGTTTATTGCCCAGAAGCCTCTACTGATCATGCAAATGACAAGATTTTACAGAAGGTTACATTTTCACCAAATTTGAGGGTGCTGAAGTGAGGCACCCTCCCTACTCCCACATGCAAAATCAGACAAGCGTGCTCAGCCCTCCTCTCCGTGCCCCAGAGCGGCACAGCCATGCTGATGGCTGAGGCTCAGCAGCACCAGCTCCGGGACCTTCCCCCAGCTACCCTGTCATCTTCAGCGGGGCTGCACCGCCTGAAGGACCCAGAGGCAGAAGGACCATGATAGATGATATGCACATGGGTAAGAGGCCTGGCCACAGCAGGGAACAGCCGTGAGAGTGCAGCCCTTCTGGGTCTCTGGAAAGGGATCATCAGGGAGAGGTGAGCAGTGTGGTGGGAGTCTGCCAGCTACTGGCTGGACTACGGGACCATTGGTCATGGTCTGCAGGCCTGTCTGTGGGAGAGGAGGCTGAAGGAGAAGCCTGCCAGCACCCAGGGTTCACTTGTGGCATGAATGTATTCAGATTTGGCAGGAGGACTCACCTGAGCTGGAAGGGGACTGGACGCTTGTGGTGCCTGGGATGCAGTGCTGAGTCGTGGCTGTGGTAGAGGTAGGCTGAAGATCTGTGTAGAGAAACAGGGACACAACAGTTGCTTTGTCTTACCATGATACGAGGGCATGTCCTGCACGGCCAGTCTGCCATCGAGTCTGAAACACTCTCTCTTTCTACACATGCAGAGGCAGTTTCTGCCTAGAAAATCAGGTAATGATGCAGAAGAAACAGCCACAAATCACCCCCAGAAAACTGACAGTCATCAGGATAGGGCAGACAGCGACCCCCTGGACAGACACCCGTGGGGAGACGGGGAGATCCCATTGTGCCAGGAGAGGCTCAGGCAGCATGCAGGCTCTTTGACAGCTTCTGGCAGTGGCAAGAGATTTCGCTCCCAACAGAGCAGCCTGTCTGCTGTCCTCACCCTCCTGCTCTCAGGCTGGGCATCCCTCCAAGCTCCATCCAGGTGTGATGGAGCAGGGCCAGCTGAAGCTTTTGTGGCCGGCTGGGGGCTGGCAAGCAAATTTTGTTCACACCCACTGGGCTACCCCACCGTGGAGCTCCTCCATTCAGTTCTGTTGTACGAACTGCATTAGCCTTAAAAAAAGAGTCGTGGAAATCCACCCTTCTCAAAGAGCAGCTCTCCTTTAACACCTCCAAGAATCAACGACAACGTGCCCAAAGGCTTCTCCCCAGCCCACGCACAGGCTGACAGAGGCTCTTTCAAGCCACAGATTACTTGGTGACAGGGCGAAGTTTTCCAGCCAAACTGGCTTGGCCTGAAGAGTTTAAAACCAGGGGAGAAGAGACCTTGATGCTGTAAGCCCAAGCCTATATATATTGAATACCAATAGGTATTCAAGCAGTGAGTTTTAGCTACCTTTTGAAACTTTTCCTGTCTTCTATTTTAACAGATACACACAAAACCAGACTGTATTTGTTTATACACACATCCTGACTGAGGTGTATATTTATTTTTACACTGGGAGAACATTTGTAAACCTGACTAAAACATTTGATGGGTTACTACATTGAAAAGGAAATGCATTCTTAAATTACTTCTCAGGTCCTCAAAACAATTCACAAACAAATATCCTTTTCTCCAGAGAGGGAACTCATTAACCATCATAACAGCCTTGCATATGTTTGGAACAAGAGTCCTTGAAACAGAGTAACGATTGCAAACAACTGTCCTGTGAGCTCTGTCAGGAGGGCAATAGTTACCCCTCTCAACTGCAACTCCATCCTCTTCTCTTAGTCTACAAATGAGAAGGCAAATATCCATGGACATTTCAGAGAGGACTGACAGACCCCAAAGAACTGGCCTCCAAGTCCTTGCATTTCTCCTGTAGGGAAACCATCTAATAGGGCCACAGCACTTCACCCTCAATAGCCAAGAAATAATTAGTTTGGCTACTGATTGCTTTTGTGTCAATGAAACTAAGAAATTGATGGAGTTGCCTTTCCACAGCTTTCCTAATGATCTTCCTGAAATGGCAGGTGGGTCACAAATCAGTGGCCAGCTAGATTGTTAGCACCAACAACTGATTTCCAGCCGCTGGCATGCAGACTTCTTGTTCATGGAGCTCATGTGCTTTGGATCCTGTGAGATCCCTGAGGAGAAGATGTACACCTTTGCACAACACTCCAACTATGCACAACCATCTGAAAGAGGTGCAATGGTTTATGAGTCTTCCAAAGTAAGGAGACATACAGACAAAATTTTCTAGTGCAAGTAGGGAAAGGCAAGGAAGAAGAAATGTTTAGGCATATGTCAGTACGCAAATCGTAAGCATCCACCAGTGCCTTCACCCCAGTGTTGCTACACAGGGAAATGCAGTGCACTGCAGAGTTCCCTGGCTGCATTAGCTACACAGCATCTGGAAGTTCCCAAATAACCACTCTCCGTCCTGCAAAACACATCTTGAGCTTTAATTGTGAAAAAGCACTGGAGTCCTCCACATTAAAGGTACACAGAAAATGTTGCTTCTAATCAGAAAGCAACACTAATTTATGATGTTGAATTTGCACATTATTTTTTAAAATTGCATGCTGAAGTGATATAGAATACTTTTGCCTAATTCCCACAATTCACTGGAAAAATGGGAGTTATGAAAATGTATCCCATTACAAGAGGTTTGAAGAGAAGAACAAGTACACAAAACAGTTGTGATTCCTCACAGTTTAGCATTATGTAAAACAGGACAATTCTGATGGCTTCTGCTGACAAATAACACATGGGGAGTTTAATCCGACTCTTAGTTTGGTGCAAGAACAAATGTCAACTGTTTTCAGTGGGAACTGGCTCAGACCTTCTCTGGCCATAATATAGAAGACAATTTTACCGTTCTTGTGTATTTTCTCAAGAAACCAAATTTCCATGGCCTGTCTTTCTCTTAGGAAAATATTTGATCAGAGGTCATATTCAGTACCTCAGATGTGTTTTTCCTGCATATGGAAACAATTGTAATCATCATTCACTCTCTTTAAGTCAAAGACTTTTGACAACTAAAATATTATCTTTTTAAAGCCTTTTGAAAACTTAATGCAAATCATTCACAGACCTTCCAGAAT
>Ga0065711_1008420_pt1 | contig 12840 bp, 8 predicted proteins | sample Hoacrofraction12_FD_59098 | JGI IMG/M metagenome (GOLD analysis project Ga0065711, IMG submission 59098) | Hoatzin crop microbial communities from Cojedes, Venezuela - Epithelial fraction 12 v2 (version 2) | ecosystem: Host-associated > Birds > Digestive system > Esophagus > Crop | place...
TCAGATGCTGTAATAGTTTTGCTATATAAACCTTGTTTTGCTGACTAATAAAGGTGTACGATCATACTCATATTGGGGTCACATCGTTACAACGGTCCGTTACCCACGCCTACACCCAAACACCAAGGAACGTTTTCTAAGTCAATGGGGCTGAAGTATCATAGCATATCGCTGAAGAAAATCAAGGTGTGGTGGTGCTGGTGGCAAGCAGACTGGTGCTCTGCGTCTTTCTTCTTGCCGTTCGAGAGATCATTGAGTTTAGCATTGCAGCAATCTTCCACCAGAACCAACTTCACTCTGAAAGCTTTGGGGAGGACTGTCTTATGCACAAATCCCTTTAAACTTAAATGTCATTTAAAAGGCTGCCAGGTTACTCAAATCTTTTTGACCCTGAATGGAAATCAAGTAACTACCAATGGTTTTGTTTTTAAAGTCTGTCATCAGATTTCTCTCAAATAATTCCCTTTGCGTAGATGCTAGTAAAGCTACAGTGGGGTAAATAAAGATAGAAGAGACATGAGTTGGTTAACTTCATTATAAAATATGGTGCAGCCTGGCAAGATGAGGAAAATGTTATTGTTTCATCAAGAACAACCAAAAGTTGCTGATTTAAGGGATGGCGGTGGTTTGGAAAAAGCAGCTTTTTATAATACTAAGCTCATGAGAGTTTTTTCTTGTAAAAGTAATTTCTTCATTAAAACTGTAATTGAAAAGGGACATGCTGTTCAAGAAGTTCAGTGTTTTATATATGTCATAGGAATCCCACAACGTGTCTAAAAATGAAATTTATGTTAATCACTGACGTCCTAATCCTCCTGATATAAGATCTATATTCAGGGATACATTCTCTTCTGAAACACCAGAATCAACTCTGAAAATGAGATTTTAGATTAGCTCTTTAGATAGTCTTCTTGTAGGCTCATCCATATGAAATTTGCTATGCGCTTTCACAGCATCTGGGGATAAAGAGCTTCCTGCAATGCCCGCATTTGTCATACATGGTTAGAAAGCTAAGGTACCATTCATACACTTCACCTTGTAGTTCTTCAGAAAACATCAATAACCATCTACCACCCTTTCCTACAGCAGTTGGACAAGTCACTGTTCTGAACACAGCATAAACCACAAGGTCATTTTTCCCTGATTATTTTGGTCTACTCTAAAGACTTCATGAAATGTTCATAAAAAGGCTTGTGAAAAAGGCAGGCTTTTAGAAAGAGACATTTTACTATCTGACATCTTTACTTCCTATGCATTGCTCTTTATTTGTTCTTTTGACTGCATTTTACAGTGAGCTGCGGATTCCAGTGATAAATCTGCACTAAATTTCCATCAAAAATGACATATGTGTTTGTTTCACTATAACCAATAAAGGTACCAGAGCGTACTTCATTTTTTAATTCCTTTCTCTTTCACTCTATGTTCTTTTGAAAGGAGTTTTCGATACAGTTTGATCTTACATTTCACAGTGACAATACAGGTAATAAGAATGTGCAACACATTAAAGGGTCTTTCACAAAGTAACCTGTGATGCTGGTGGAATATCTCAAATGTATGCAAGAGGCAGTCAAATCAATGAACTGGGTTTCTTTTCCAAGGAACAAGTGGGGCTAGCAAAATACTAACCTTTCAATCCATAAAAAAGAATGAGATATACTGTATTGGACAGAAAATTCATAACATTTGATACCTCTTAAAGTCATGTCAAAATAATTCTATCCAAGCTGTACAAAACAGAAATAAATTTTACATCCATGTCATTTTTTTGTTATTTTCATATTTCCATACTAAGTAAATACTTTTGCACTCTTTGCAGGCAGAGCAGAAGCATGAATAATATAATGGCGAATGTACTCCCAAGATCTTTAAGCATCTTCAGTATTGCACTTGTAAAATCTGTATTGTCTTAATCACTTTCCCAGCAGACCTGCAAAAAGTACAAAGCTCCACACTTTCCACAAATGTAGAAAACTAATCAAATACAAAAACAAACTGTGCACTGTATGGATCCTATCTTGTTTGTAGTTTAAAGGATCAACTTGAACAGATTTCAGCCCCCTTTTGGCAGGATTTAGAAGCTGACTTTTTCATATACCTTTACAGAAACTTAACAGCACATTGCTTTGCAGATGTTCAAGGTAAACTGCCAACACCCTGGAATAAACAGATTTTTCTTCGATGAATATAACAGAGACTATGTACAATTATAGACAATTTGTATCCCTCCAGAGAAAGAAAGAGAGGAAATTCAGCTGTTGCATAAGGTTGAGGTTTATCTAGTAAATTGTAAAATACCTTTTACCCTTCAGTAGCTTTTGTTTTATTAAAAAATTATAATTTATTACTATGAGATATTTACCTCAATTGGATGAATCCTTGAACATCCAGTTCTAAGTAGGTAGATAGAACTGGAAACTCATATGCTTTGCATTGCTAAAAAAAAAAACCAAACAAAATCAACCAAACAAAAAACCCTCAAACCCTTTCTTTTTCTTTAATTTCTTTTTCTTTTTTCTTTTTCTTTACTTGAAATGATGAACACAGTCCTTTTGTCTTACATAATTTCTCAGAAATGGTGGCCTCACTGACTATAAATCCCAGACTGAGAGATTTATGTTAAACTTCCCAAATTCCCAAAGACAGTAAAATACATGCAAAAACAGTGACAGGTTCCCTTCAGTGACTCTCGCAGTGTCAGAGCTCTCCTGGGGTTTTCCTCAGCCTTTTCAGAGAATCATTCCCTCTCAGCCTTCAGACTCACTTGGTGTTGTGCCATGGAAAGCAAACTGCACAAGTTTGTGGCTTGAGGGATCATTCCTCTCTCTACTGCACCTTGGAAACCAGCTTTGAAAGCCGGTCCTAACTTTCAGCTGCTTAGTTCACTTCTTGTTCCATGAATTTTCATCTACAGCCATTCTAGCCAAGGAAGCTGATTTTCAATGGGCCATAACTAACTTTTTTCCCCACAATGGCCCAATTGCATAGGAAAATTCCCTAGCTAGCATCCCTTTGTTGGTCATCATGTAGCAACTATGTGACACAAACTCTGAATGGCTGTTTCCATATAACCACATACAGACAGATTCAGCTGGTTGCAAGGAGAACTAGTGAAAGAAGATTGAAAAGGTAAAGTCAAAGTTCAAACCTGTGTGTGCTAAAAACAACCTTTTATAATTATAAAGTGCCTTGCAAAGAGACTAAGAATTTCCAGGAGATATATTTTTATGCATAATAGGTAGTTCATGCTAAACAGTGTGTCTCATTCATATTCCTACTACCAAGGAAACTTTTCCTTTGTGAGAAATGGAAAACATGCAGTGCAAAAAGGAAATGAACTCTTGATCTCCAGGGTGAACTCAGAGGAACATGGTGGACAATTAAGGTCAAAACTCTTATAAGAGCAAAAAGCCATCTTTTGTGCCATGCTGGTCAATTTAAAGAATAATGCAGCAAATTCAATTTATCCTAGGCCACAATAATCCAAGATAAGAGTTCATTAAACAGTGAATTTCCTCCCCAAGACATAGCCAAGTTAATTTATCCTGGGTTTCTGAGAATTTATAGTCTATCTTTCTACATTCCTCCTTTCTTTACCTCATCATGGATATTTAGTAGCTCCACTGCAGCGGGTCACAGGGCATAAGAGCAGAATAAGATAAGCATAGCAAAGAAGAAAGGAACTGAGTTAAACAGAAGCACAGACCTTTATCAAGGGACTAGCAATCCTTCTTGTGTCATAGACCACAGCTAGGGGTAGATTATTTTTCTTTTGGAATGGCACATGTATGTATTTGAAATAACCAATCCGAAAGATGTTCCCCCGGAACTAATCTCAATTGGAAAAGGGAATTGTTCACCCTGCTGCTGCACGAAACACACCGACAAAATCCCTCTTGATTCAGGATGATCGCTGCCTTTGCCATCTCTTGGCTTAAGAGGACTGCATGTCAGATTTTGTCTATGGAAGAATCTTCCTCCAAGAAACACATTGAAGAGCATACTTAGGTTTTCATACATTATTAAACCATTATGATGAAGCTTAAAATTAAGCTCTAAAGGTCAGACTTTCAAAGGAATTGGTTAAAGTTAGGCGTCTTACCTTATTAAGCACTATTTGAAAATTCCATCCATGCATTTTGGCAGATAATTTGTTATCTATGAGGATCTAGACCTAATTACTTTCCTGCTCATGGATGCCTTGGAAAAGTCTAGTGGTTAATTGTTTTACTGATTTAGGGCTTGAGAACTGTGACCCCTACAGGATACTGAAACATTCTGGCAATGTTAAGGACACTTATGTGGATTTATGATATTTAAAATGTAAATGTCAAATTTATTACAGAGGTCTAGGGCCTGCAAAGGAGGTAAATAGACGTAGCTCCCTCAATTGTGGTAGAAATACATTGATTTTCATGAGTGGAAAGTCTGACTCAAATTGTTTAAAGCTGAATTAATTATCAATGTGTTTGCTAGCTGTGAGAATGTCACACAACTGGCTATAGAATTGCAGCACATCTCAACATTTAACTTTTGCCAGAAGTGTTGCTATTAAAAATACAAGTATGCATGGCATGCATGGTAGACCTGCTTCCCTTCTGACTGACTTATGTGAAATAAGAATTCTGGAGGCAAGAGGAAGAAAATGAGGGAAATCAGCAATTGTAATTTCACAAGGAAGAGAAGCAACTGAGTTAAAACAGCCTCCAATCAAGCATTTTAACAATGTCATTAATTATTACTATTAAATTGAGGGGTAGGAATATAAGTTCAATTCATTTTCATTTAGATGTTACACTTGCTGCACAAGAAATTTTGTGTGATGGGTTTGCACAGATAAGGAAATGCAGAAAGGTCCTCAGGCTTTCTGTCTGTACGTCTGCTTTCCATTGGAAGTGGTTGGTTTGTTTGTAAGCTGCGACTGTCCTCTCCTCATGCTCGCCACCTGGAGAAGAAACAGTTTGGTTTTCCATGGTGCTAAATGTACCTGCACAGCTGGAGTGGGACCTGGTTCTTCAAACTGATGAGCTGGTGAGGAGCTGAGAGGATCCAGTAACTTCAGCTGTAGCTTAGCACTGTGTAATGTCAGAAGACCTTTAAAAAAGTAAAGGAAAATATGTTGTCCTACATGGTGTAAATGAATGTACATCCCTGGGAATCCAGAAAGTACACAGTGGCTGGACTAAAAGCCTTTGTGCTGTTGAACATATGAAAAGGAAAAAAAAATACACTTTATTCCCAACAGAAGCCATACAGGGTGACTAAATGACATACAACTCTTAGTTTTATACCACCTGATTCCCATTCTCAGCAAATTAAGTAGGAGATCAGGGGAGCAGAAAAGGATCCTCAGGAGCAGCTTCTCCTGGCAGAGGCCTGGCCCACTGATGTAGAACCAGCCCTTAAAAAATTCACATTGTGGTTCTAGGCAGTCCATGAGGAATACCTACAGTAAGCTGTTTTCCACTGCAATGCTAAGCCAGCTCTTCATTTGCTCCATCTGGCGTGGTTCAAACCAAGATGTCTTCATTCTCAGAAGGAGAGTGAGTTCATAGGCGATACTCTTTGGGACTATGTCCCTCCACAGGTGTAAATGGGAATTTTCAAGACAGTGTAAATGATACTGACAAATGATTCTTGCCCATCTTAGAAAGTCATATATGAGCACTCAGGGTAGCTACTTTTAAAACACCTGTTAGGCTTTTGAGTCTGTTCTCTAATCAGTCTTCTAAAACATAAGAGAATAAAAATTTAAAGAATCAAAACAACTTATTTTTCTCTTCTTTTTAAAACAGCAGTGATTGTAGCATAACTGAACACTTTTTTACTGGGTTCTTGATTTTAATTTTGAGAATCCATGTGACAACTAATGACAATAAAATGAAAAGAACACTTACGTATTGATGTAACTATGGACAAACAGTAACACATTAGCCTTAAAGAATCAGTAATGCAGCCAAATAGGCTGAAGAAAGGCTTTACACATGAAAAGGAATTACCTAAGTGTGCATGAGCCTCTGCAGAACCAGTATAAATGAAACAAACAAAAAATCCCCACTAAAGTATGCTGGATGAGATAATAAAAATGTCATCAGTCACGTGAGCCTTGTTGTGTGATCTGGCATACTGGAGTTACAAGAGTAACCATATGAAATCATGAGGCAGAGCATGTGGAAATTCTCATCAGTTTCTGCCTTCCAGTTGTTAACTTCTCACAGCTTGATTGCCTCTCCAGCTCCTTTGGAATGAAAGTTCTTCAAAATCTCAGTTTTTCATTTTAAAAAATGTTGCCACAAAAGTCTTTAAAGAATGACTTACGAAACAGGAGGCAAATGAAGCCTCTGTAAATATATCGTTAAATACGGCAGCCTTTGAGACTTCCGTAAGCTAACTTTTCCAACTAGCGGAAATAAGAGAAGAGATCATTTATTCACAATTACTACAGGGTTTGACGTTAGCACTTCTGCTGAGAGCCAGCAAAGCAGTAAAGGAAATATGTCCAGTGTTGCAGAACTTTAAAGGAAGTACTCATACCTTGTCCTGCTCTTTGCTTTGAAAGATCATGTGAATGAGAGCAGAAGAAAAATTATTTGGGCAGCTGAGAGATTCTCTATGCAGGACTGACCCCATGGCTCACTCTCAGCTCTTAGATCCATTTACATTCAGCAGGAGTTACAGCAGCTGTCCTGGCAGCCATAATGTTACTTGCACACAGAGCAGAGAACAGATCTGGAGCGGGTAAAGTTTGGTGAACAGAATAGTGCGATGAGCTTTAAAGCTTCAAGCTGCTCCCTGTGCTGGTCAACCTGGCTGGAGTTCCCTGCATCTCAATATATTTTAATAAAAATTCAAGGATTTAAATCACTGGTGGAAGAATAATTAGAAGTGATAAATAAAAATAATGGGTGGAGAGGGGGATTGTCTCACCCGATACTTGCTTATGGGACCACTTGGCCTGAAGGGAAGGTGTTCTGCCTCAGAGACCTGCTCTTCCTTAAAACAGCAGGTGTCATTTTACTAATCCAAGCAAGTCCTCACTTTTAGTGCTTTCAAGTGCAGTCTTCAGTAGCATCTGTTTGAATTAAAGAAAGAATACTACGGTTTTCCTTTCCAGCTGCATAAAAAAATAATAATTATTCACAAAATGTGATAGCAGTTTATTAGCTCAAAACGTTTATGAAAAACAGCTACAGCAAAACGCCAAGAAAATACAGGTATGGAGGAGGTAAGGAGTTTGTGGCTTGCTTCCTGCTAGCTATTCTGCATGTGAACATAGTTTCTGCCTGATTCACACCACGGATACACATTAAGAAATGTACAATATAATAGATTCTGTTCAACATCATTCCTTATTAAATATACCTAAGATCTTAATGCATGATGAAAATTGTATTTTCTTTATGTTGTGCTTACTAGTACTGATTAGGAATTCAGACAGAAAAGGCTACATGCTAAGCATATAATCTGGAATCCTGACATGTTTACTCCCCTTTCCTGCTTTTTCTCTTTTTAACTATGTGGAAGAAATGTGGAGATATATCGTGAAGTCTTTAGTCAATTTTGGATTAGTCTTCAGAGCGCTTTCCTCATCACTATGTAGATAGTTACTACATTTCTTTGAATGAATCTTTAAGACCCAAAAAGTTACATAGATCATACCTCTGTAATTTTCCATATGTTGATGTTTAGAACTAGTGTGCATATTTAGAAAAAGTTTTAAGAACAAACATTAATTAAACATTAAAGTGTAGAGCTTATTCCTCTTAAAATAACTTATTATTGCTGTAACAATAATATTATAATAGCATTAATACAGCAGAAGCAATACTACTGTGACAGAAAGGAGAAACACCATCTTGTGGTTCCACTGGCATTATGAATCAAGTGAACTTCATGACACTGTTTTATGATGTAAAAAAAAAGCCACCAGAAAATGTCTTCAGCATATCAGAAGGCAACAATATTTATTAATTTTTCACTGGTCTTTTTTGGTGGATATTGTTTTTTTTATATCCACTAACAGGCCCATTAAAACTCTCTGCTTGAAATCATGGATCAATTCAGGTTAAAGGGAATTTTACCTTTGGCTTCCAAGAAGCCAGAATTTTACATGAAAAAATATTCACAAAAGCATTCTGATCTGAATGCTAAATATGCTTATGGTTATTCTAGGCATTAACATCTTAAGATTCTTTTTTCTAGTAAAGTACTAGTTAATTACTTCCCTGACAAATCTTTTGATGATCAGATAATGATGATGTGTCTGGTTCCAACCGATGCAGTAAGAAATTGTCGATCTCCGTTATAAAAGGCTGAGATTTGTAGGGGTTTTTTTCCCATTTCCCTCTCTCAGTGTGCAGCCAGGTGATAGAACATACTGAGCTGGTGAAAGTATGTATTTTACTGGGTCATCTAAGCAGCATTGTTATTAGCATAATAGGGCTGGCCCAGTGCTTTGAAATAAGAACGAGCTATGTTTCATTTCTGAAAGCATGCAAGAAAAGTACTAATAATGCCCTGCAGAAACACATAATGTGATTTTTATGAGTCACACCTAGCAACTTATTGTGAGTTTGTACCAGTTGGATTTCTGATTAGATTTTAGCTAATTTAGGAGCCTTTCTACACTAAGAGATGTCCGTCTAAACCCTGATGAAAAATACGTGGGAAGATCAAGTGGCAGGTGATACTAACAACACCTGTAATTCGTTGAGTATTTCAGACGACCAGATTTCCACTTTTCAGTAAGTGGAAATTCCTTCTGCTCAAGGAATTTTACACTACCTTTCTGTTTTACAAGCTTCCCCGCTGGCTGCATAGTTAATCACTGATAAGTCCCTAAATTGTTTCTCTAGAGGTGTCTGCTGTCCTCCTCACAGACGAATAAAATGTCACTCAGTAGAGTAGCAGATGTATAGATAAGTAACATCATGTTTATGCGAAGAAATATTGATACAGTATGATAAAATCAAATAAGTCATCATTTTCACCTTGCTGCTGACCTCTCAAAACACAGGACCAAAATACCTCTTTGCAGCATTTAATAGCTCGTTCATGCTCACGGGGTTTCCACGAAGAGTTTTCAAGAGCATTTACCAGTTTCTAATTGTAGATGATTTAGCAGCTTTTTTGTCTTCTTGCCTCACACCATAAAAAATAACTTCTATTTTTAACTCTAGATAATTTCTTTTCTAGTCTGATATTTCACTTGCACTCCTATTTTAATCTACTCTGATACTTTCTAAATTACTATTAAATCCCAGTATGCAATTCATACACTTTCAAGTAAATTACTTGCCTTAAAAATACAAATTTCCCTTGGTGTTTCCACACAGGAGCATCTCAGATGTATAAAGATGACAAAGAACTCCAGTGCCCAAATTACCAGACTACAGGTGACATGCACAGCTTTAAAGGCATAGCATTTGTAGTTGTATTTTATTCTGAACAGAGCAATAAAAAGTGGCTGGCATCATCAAGCCTGAGAGTTATTGTGAGCATGAAGTGAGTTTTGAAACATCGAGATAGAGTGTAACCACAATTCCATTAAAGTAGGGAATTGAGTCAAAGACATTCCTATTACTACTGCACTGATACAACAAAATGAAATATGGAGCTATTTCCACACATCTCTGTCATGATAAATGACAATATAAACGTAGATGTACCCAGAAAAACACAAAGCATTCGAGTTTTATGCCTTATAGAAGTTAAGGAAAAACTTTGATTCTTTCAGATCAGAAGTTTAAAAAATTAGAAAAGAGGAAATATTCACCCAAATGTTCTTAATAGAGTCTAAGGGATGGTAGGTTGAAGGTGAAGACATGCATTGTTCTACAAAGGCCCAGAATACAGGTACAGAAGTCTGGGGGAAATTACTGTCACTGAATTACCTACATGACCAGTTGGAGGCATTGCTTAACTGTTTTACTTCCCAACTGGAATTGGTTGAGCATTCTCAATATACTAAACAATGACCTATTAAAGCTTACATATTACAGTTACAGAGGGGAGTGTTTATGCAGATTAGTGTTGATTACTGTAAGAAAAGGAAAAATAACACAAAACCTAAAGTTAATTTAATGTTAAACCAGAAAAATTGATTTCTCTGAGGAAAATGTGCTTTTAAAGAAAAAGGCTTCTCCTTGGGCATTACCTTGATCATACTGCAAACAATATCATATATTAAGATTTCACTCATGATACTGAAAAAAGATCTAACGCAATTTGAATTTAGATGGAAACATAAGGAAGAAAACTCATCGCATTACTATTCATTGATTCATTGATTGCAATGCCCAAAGAAACCATTCTGACCATTTGTACTAACATTACAGGACACAGAACTGTGCTCAGTAATTTTTGCATCGAGTTGGCAATTTATAAATATTATAGATATTATTCTGTGTAAATCTATGTTATTCTGTGTCTTCTAAAAGAACCTAAAAAGTTCTCAAGTGAAAAATCTATATTCCAAATTATTGTTATTCATTCAGCACTCAGAGGTTCAGTTTGAACTCATAGCTTGACTGTACTTGGCACAGTGCAAGCATGCTCCAGAAAAATAATCTCTTCTTGAAAGAGAAGTTTGGCATCAAGAGGCATACGATTTTCCTGAAGGTCAGAGGCAGAACTGGAAACAGGGAGTTCTGCTCTTGTGTCCTCGGTACAGAATTACGCTGCCATGAAACAGAGACATTGCCTTTCAAATATTACCCAGTTTTTTTTTTTAATTTATTGACTCTTCAGTGCTTTTTTCCATATACTGATTGTTTATTAATGTCAATTTTTCTCTCTCCCCAAAATCATGTAGTGGTCTGTTTTAAAGAAGAACAACAAAAATATCAAAAAATCTGGAGATTTTGGGCAGCCTTAGCAACCTGAAATGGCAGTTTTGACAAATGCTAACCTCGGAGATACATTTGCTGGAGGCCCAACCTCCCCTGTTGATGTTGTTTGGTGAGCTCTGTGTCGATGATAGAGAAATGAGCTGTGGCAGGTTTTTGCCTCCAACAGATATGTGGCTGCATCGGGACCTGGAAGTAGGCTGACAAATTAGCTATACTAGTTCTCTTCCTGCCCCCAGTGTCATTGCCATATCTATTCCACATTATCTTTCAGCAGGATGTTCAAAAACTTGCATATCATACCTTCACTTCATATATCAGACACACTGAGCCAGTCTGTAATAATTCTCTCAACAAGAAATGATTCAGCCTAAACTGTATTTTTATGACAAAAAATCATTAATAAGTCATTGTATATATTTTGCATGAAAGAAATGGAGAGAAGAATAATCACATTTGTTTCAATTATTCATATTTGTATGACATGAAAAGACTGTGCACCGCTAAAACATAATAAAGCCTGACAAAAGGCAGCCTAGTGCACAGGAAGCAGGTTTCCAGTAAGGAAAATAGATCACCCATTGTTTATAGGCACAATTAACAGCAGTGCTTGCTGATGTATTTCCATGACAACTACCACTGTGATATTTTTACCTCTATGTGGTTCCCCCCGGATCCGTGTATTTGGGCATACATGTGAATGCTCAAAATCAGAAATTCTACATGCATCTTTGGGGGCAGGAGAGCAGAAAGTGGGCTTCTACTGTAATCCAGTCTAAACTAAATGGCAAGCTGAACATTTTTTTTTTTCTCCCTGAAAGAGTTTTGAAGTTCTGCAAATTTGCATGTTTTTTTGGTTGGTAGGTTGGTTATTTTCTAATTATATTTAGTTTATTCCTGTGGAAAACAATAACAACATGGTTCTCATCGGGGACTTCAACCACCCTGACATCTTCTGAGAAGACCACAGAGCCAGGCACATGCAGTCCAGGAGGTTTCTACAGAGCATCGATGATAACTTTCTGATGAAAACGGTGGAAGAGCCTACAAGGAGAGGCATGCTGCTGGATCTTGTACTGACAAACAAAGAGCGACTGGTTGAGGATGTGAAGGTTGGGGGAAGCCTCGGCTGCAGCGACCATGAAATGGTGGAGTTCAGGATCCTGCATGGAGGAAGCGGGGCAATAAGTAAGATCAAAACATTGGACTTCAAGAGAGATAACTTTGGCCTCTTCAAGGACCTACTTGGAGGAATCCCGTGGGTCAGGGGTCTCAAAGGCAGGGGGGTCCAAGACAGCTGATCACTGTTTAAGCATCATTTCCTCCATGCTCAGGATCGGTGCATCCACCTGGGCAAGAAAGTTAGCACAGGAGGCAGGAGACCCACATGGATGAGCAAGGAGCTTCTAGCGGAACACATATGGAAAGAAAGGACTATTGATTCAAAGATCTGGTAGGAAAAACCTCACAGTACAATGTATACTGTTGAGTATGTATTCTTTATCGCAGCGCCGGGCACACGGGGGATTTCTCCTGCAAACGTGCACAGCAGACACCCCGTTGCTTCAGGTTAAATAGAATCACACATTATCTTTCTAGGAACTAATTAGCATATGTAAATATCTTTCACGCATGCCTGTTAGCATCTTTGGGTGGTCTTCAGGGGTCCCAAGGTGAAAGTCCATCCTCTTCATCACGCTGTTCATTGATTGACATTTGTTTTTGCTCAAACTCAGTTCTAGGATCACGTATATAATGTCCTTCAGGTTGTTTGGCTCTAGTCTTGTTGATCTCTTGGTGCCTCGTTATCTCTGTAGCTTGGCGCATTTGTCCTCCCAAGGCCGAGCTGTCTGGAGTAGAATTATTTAGGAGTCTCTTTTATCCAACAATTATCCCAATTATTTGCTGAGAACCAAGACCACTTTTGTTTCACTTAATTATTTTGTCTAACGACTAAGTGATAGCTTGTGCCCATGTCCTTCCACTACATTCCTTA
>Ga0065711_1046532_pt1 | contig 12840 bp, 7 predicted proteins | sample Hoacrofraction12_FD_59098 | JGI IMG/M metagenome (GOLD analysis project Ga0065711, IMG submission 59098) | Hoatzin crop microbial communities from Cojedes, Venezuela - Epithelial fraction 12 v2 (version 2) | ecosystem: Host-associated > Birds > Digestive system > Esophagus > Crop | place...
AGTGTTTCACAACCCTCATTGTAAAGAATTTCTTCCTTTTATCCAGCCTAAACCTACCCTGTTTTAGTTTAAAACCATTACCCCTCGTCCTGTCACTGCTGTCTCTACTAAAAAGATTGTCCCTATCTTTCCTATAGGCTCCCTTTAAGTACTGAAATGCTGCAATCAGATCTCCCCGCAGCCTTCTCTTCTCCAGGTTGATCATGTTGTTTCCTGGCCCTCTCTGGTGATAAAATCCCAGTGTCCAGAGATACCTCCTTCAGTTTGAACCGCAGAGGTTTAGCACTTTGTGTCAGTGACTGACTTATTCCCTGGGATGATTTATGGAGTACGTGTTTCTGTGATCACAGGCACAGTATTTGGAAAGTCACATGCTGAAGACCCTTGTGGAGATGAATCTTAGTTACGTTCTTCATATGATTTAGACAACATTTCATGTTGTTCCTTTCTTAAGGAAACAAGAAGAATGTGTTGTGGTGATAGGGAAATATTTTATAGATATTCCATTACATTTGTAAGTTAGCACACTACTGCTAGGGAGTTGGTGACAGCAACAACTTTTAGTCTTCCCTTGTAATCCAGTTTATACAAGTAAAATAGATTTCTGCTTCTGTTTTCCTGAGTCATAAGTGCAGTTGAAATAACTTTCCTGTTAGAAAATATTTTTTCTCCAACAGGTTGGTTAGCCTTGCCAGTTCTGTGAGGTTTTACGCTCTACGAGTAGGTTGGTGACAATATTCTATATCTGTTGCATGTTCTTTGGTAGCAGTAATCAAACTTCAGTATTTCCATGTTGAAATTAGAGACTTGTGGATGTTGTCTACCTGGATTTCTTGTTGTCTACCTGATCTTTAGTAAGGCCTTTGACACTGTCTCCCACAGCATCCTCCTGGAGAAACTAGCTGCTCAGGGTTTGGATGGGTCTACCTTTCGCTGGGTAAAAAACTGGCTGGATGGCTGAGCCCAGATAGTTGTGGTGAGCGGAGTTAAATCCAGTTGGCAAATGGTGCTCCCCAGGGCTCAGTTTTGGGGCCAGTCTTGTTTAATATCTGTATCGATGATCTGGATGAGGGGATTGAGTGCTCCATCAGTAAGTTTGCAGATGACACCAAGTTGGGCGGGAGTGTTGGTCTTCTCAAGAGTAGGAAGGCTCTGCAGAGGGATCTGGACAGACTGGGTCGATGGGCTGAGGTTAATCGTATGAGGTTCAACAAAAGGCCAAATGCTGGGTTCTGCACTTGGGTCACAACAACCCCATGTAATGCTACAGGCTTGGGGAGGAGTGGCTGGAAAGCTGCCCAGAGGAAAAGGACCTTGGAGTGTTGGTCGATAGATGGCTGAACATGAGCCAGCAGTGTGACAAGTTTCCAACCTTAATGATTCTGTGATTATGTGGTTCTATACTTTTAGATCTAGATGCTCAGCACTGGTGTATTGGTTTTCATATTATTGAGCAGGGAGGTTTTTTTAGTTGTTAATTAAACTTTTGTCCTTAAAAAAAGATGACAGTAATTTAGCCATTTTTTCCCTGCATTTAATCTATCAGTAACATGACATGGTATTTGTAGTGTATCAGAAACAAAAGTCACATCAATTAAACAGCAGTGTGAAAATGATTCATCTGAGCAAACAATATGTTCATGGTGCTAATACTTTGTTCTCTGTGTTTCAGACTGTTAATTACATTAGCTACCAAGATCAGTTTGCAGCTGAAATCCTGATTGTCAAATCTAATTTGATTTTAACTGTTGACAGCTCTGACGATATAGTCTGGCAACTGCAAATAACATTGATACTTTCTGTCTGTGATGGGACATTTTAGAAGCGTCACTGAATGTCTCTTGTAAAGTATATAGGTTGAGTTTTTCAGTAATGAGATTAACTGTTCTGTGTTGCTTGCAACGTTTGTGGATTTCTTCTGGAAACATCGGCTACTTTAATAATGAGGACACTTACCAATCACAGAGCATCTGAGGCTGACAATTTTTATGGACTGGTAATTCTGTTTTTACAGAGCTATGCATACATTATGACTAACTTTTTAACATTCTTGAAAAGCATTGAAAAGTATTTTTCAGAATAAAAAAATATCCCTTGACTGAATCATAGCCCAATTCCTTGTGAACATGTCCCTCTCTGCAACATCTCTGCTGTGCTAGATGGAGCTGACTTCCTTCTTTGCTGTAGGATGAGACCTTGGCAGCTTGGAGGAAAACTTCTCTCCCCCTTAAAGCTCCTGTGGTGTGAATGATCTGTACAGAAGTGCAAGTGGCTCCATATGCTACTTGATTTCCTTGGTTAAGCATGGTTCATTCTTGCTTAATGATAAAAATGTACAGGAGGAAAAGGTCTTCAGATCATGTTGTCCATACTTCAGAAGTTAAAAAAGTACAAACATACCTATAGTCGTCACAACTGAGAGGGGAAACCTCTCATAAGGAAGGTCAGCTTAATGGGTGAATTTATTTTCTATTCATTTTCCAGTGTAAAAATTCCAGTCGAGCCATTACCTGTGTTTAACTGCTGCAACACTGAAGCAGTAAAATGGAATTAACTGAGAGAATGAATTTAAATTTTATCTGAATAATCAATTACTTAGGTTATTAAACTTGTTTATTCTGTCACAGAGGGTGGTAATACATAATTACAGTGTCAGTGGTTAGGTCATAGGGCTCTAGGTGTCTGAAGGGGGTAGTTCTGCTGAAACAAGTTGAAAGTAACTGTTTTCTCATAAGAGAAAAGGATTTTTTTAAGAAAGCACAGCTTTTCGTTTGAAAAATGTAGGATTATTTTTGTCCAACTAAAGTTGTGATTTTTTTTTTTTCTCCTTATATTTGTCAGTGTATGACCTCTCCTCTTTCTGCTCCAGAAAAGGGGAAGGGGATGGGACAGAGAAGTTAGACCCTGAAACCAATGTAAACATTGCAAATTGAAAATCAATGACTATATTCTTAGCTAATATATATTTGTTTATTCTTAGATAAAACAATTGTTTGTGATGGATTTTAACTTTGCACTGATGAAAACAGCATTTTTTAATTTAACAATCAAAAGCTATATTTTTTTCCTTTAAAAACACTTTATTATTTAGTTACATATAGACCTATCTAAGAGTAATTCCTATGTCTCTTAGGTTTGTTTAAAGTTGAAATATACTGTTGGTATGTCTGTCTCGTGTAATGGGTTTTCCTCAGAGATCTCTGTAGCAGTAGAAGCATGCAACCTGGGGAAGACCTAAGCTGGTTTACATACATGTAAGTGTCCCTCTGCTGGACTCCTGTTTGTTGGGTTAAAATGGCGCTGGGCTGTCTCTCTTCCTTTGGCATCGAAATACCCTTTGAAACTCAAATTAAAATGTATTCCTGCAGTGGCAGGTTTTTTCAGTATGAACAGACCAAAGATTTTGCTGAATAACATCTGTAAGAAAGCACATGGCATGACCACAGAAGAAGGTTTACAACAGAAGACCTGCCAGCCACTGTCAAACTAGCGTTATGTATAGGCAACTGCTTTATCTCCAGCAGTGACAAGTAGCTAAGGATTATGGAAGAAAGTAAAAAAAGAGCATGGACAAAGGGATCTTCCTCAGACATTGTCACAATTTCTGTACTTTATTCATTGTTGGATTTCTATGAAAAATGTCTGTCACATAGCAGTCACTGACAATGTTGCCCTCATGAATTTGCACCCATTTGTACTTTTTGGTCTCCAAATCATGTTGTGGCAATGAAACTTATTAGCAATCTCAAATTTAATCTGTGTCTGCTGAAGTAACTTCATTGTTTCAGTGATTTCAGTTGCTGCTTCATAAAACTAGGATAAACCCAATCTGATCTCTTCTTGTGAGATGGTCAAATCCATTTTATAAATTCCAGGGTTTGATATATGTGCTTTAGCATATGTGTTACAACAGCACAATTATTTAGGATAATCTAATACTTAATAAAATAGAGGCATAAATAAATAATGTTCTGAAGTTGAAAAATCTTTAAAAAGGTAAGGGGATAGCTTTATAACAAGCATAGTAGTTCGGACCTCAGATTCTCATAAAATGCAATTTCTAGTTCTTGACGTAAATACGTGTTGTATGAGTACCTTACAAAGTTTATATATACTTTTAGATAAACATTTCTAAGGAATTAATATTTCATAAGTATAAAACAAGGGAGGAAGATCTGTAGAGCTTTGCAGAACTCCCATCTCCTACAACATGTCTTGGAAAGGTGTTGCTGAATGAAAATAAATCTGCTAGAAAGGAGGTCTTGCATCTCAAGATTAGCTATGGCAAAGAGTGAAGCAAGTAATCCAGATAAAGTGAACCCATCTGTTTTCTTTCATACATGTTTTTACTTTGAAGAGAAAAAACAAAAGGGTTTTTTTCATTATCTCGTAGCTGTGAACTTGTACAGTTGCATTGCCTCAGCTATGAATAGTTGTTTTCCTCTTTTATGCTGTATACTTGCTATTGCAGGGAGTAAATAAATCCAGTATATGTGGACACATTCCTAAGGGTCTGGCACAGGCATTTTAGGTTAAATTCGCTCTGCTGATGATGTGGTTAGCTTTGTTTCATAGGGAGTTTCACTGGTAGTAGGGTACTCACCTGAATTCTTGAAAAGTCTGCTATCAGTGTTACCAGCAGAAGTGCAGTTCAGCCTGTCCGGTGTGGTATCTGGGCTTGGCACAAAGAATGTTTTCATAAAAGATCAGAGTGTGTGTGTGTAACAATATCCTCCTGTGAATTTCAAGCAAAGTGTATAAAATTATATCAGCTTTAGTACCCAGCCTTTCTGTTATAATTTGTGGAGTTTCTCCCAAACAGCTTTCTTTAACAATAAACCATAATAGATTAATAAAAAAGAGTTTTGAGATCTTCTTGTAAATTGTCTAGACACAGACAAAGAAAGCATAAAATTTCTCTAGTCAGTAAAGGGAGTAATTTATCAAAAGAATGTTTAGGACCTCTGGCTCATGCCTGAATTAATCCACTCCTCTCTGAGTATTTCACAGATCAAGGCCGGGTTTTGTGTTCCTGGAATGTATCTTCATAATTTTTATTCTAGTTAGATTGTGATTCTAGTTAAAGATTGCGACAAAACCAGAAAGGTATTGCAATAATTCCTGATTTTATTGCTTTGAGGACAGATTATTGTATTTTCAAATGGAAAGCCACTTAGATGAGTAAGTGGTTCAAATAAAGATAGAGGAATGATTTTACCACAGTATGTTTTCAGGGTTTTCCCAGTCAAGACAAGATCTTTTTAAATTAATATTCAATTTCAAATAACTTTCAAAATGTATTTGAAAGATTCCATCAAATACAGCAGATAATTGCAGTCATAGAATAATGGTTGATAAATAGCAAAATCAAAATATTTTGTCCACCTCTCTTCAAGTTCTTTGGCTTCCTTTCAATTTAGGATGGAAACCATCTTGGTGCAGGTTCAAAAGAAAGTTTAAGATCAGTGAAATGTAAATAGGAGTTCTGATTTCATGTAATATGTACTGGTTGTACATACTGGATTGGAATTCTTGTTGAACATAAGTCAGCATGTAGGAAAAAGGAGCTTCTTCCAAATAATGCAGCACAAATGAGCTGTCTTTCACCTTCTGTTTTATTGAAACATCATACATGTGCCTTTGAATGGCTGGAACACCAATTCTGTGGACGCTATTTTCATCAATTAAGTTTGATTTTTCTTCCTTTCTTTTACTTTTTATCTCCTGCAGTTATATATCAGTGTGAAAAGAGGTTGTTGATTGAACATTCTTCCATAAAAATAATAATCCTAATACTAAATTATCCTAAAGTCAAGCCATGAAAGAAAAGATCTTTCTTCTGAACTGACTCATATCAGAGAAGGGCTATTCACTGGAGCAGAGAAAATGTGATAAGCACTATTGTTTCCATTACAGGAAAAAATGAAGATGACTATTTCAATGGAACTGTAAATGAAGAATAATGAGAATACTGTTAGTCGTAGAAGTGTCCTATTACTGATGACATTTCAGGCAGGATAGGATATTTTAAAGAGGAACTCGCAAAACTGCAAGCTTTCCTTTCTAACTCCTCCATTAATACATTCAGACATTTTCCTGAAATTTCCGAGCAAGGAGTTAAAACTAAAATTGTTACAGCATGCTAAAGTTAACAACTATTGCAAAAGTTTTCATGAATTATACTGAAAATAACATCTCTAAATAAATAAAGTATGCGCTTTATTTTCTAAAAGCTGCATTTAATTGTAGAAGTAACTGTTTTGTACCAAAATGGAATGCAAACATAGAGGTAGTAAAGTACTTATTTTAAATGTATCTGTGGATAATTCAGTGCAAACCTTACAACATCATATTTTTATTAATAAATTTATTATTGTTTTCCATTGTGAATTTCTGTGTCTGAACCAGATTGTTGCAAGAATTATTGAGAATGTCTTCAATTATAATTGTAATAAAAATATTTACGCATTGAATAGGCAAGATAAAATGCCTTCTGATCCAGCCAATAATACAAACACCCTTTCTGTAATATATGCTTCAAATGTAGAAACAAAAGACAATTTGTGTGGATTTGAGCATGCTTACTTTAGCTTTGTCCGTAGCAATCACAAACTAAAAAAGGCAGAGGAAAAATTAAAACTTTAGAACCCAAGTATTTAAAGCCATTAAAGGAATAACTCAGGAAGGAAAGAAGTATCTCCATAAAGGAAAGAAATCATATGCCATTTAAAAAAATCAAAACTGCAGCCCAAAACTGCTTTCAAATATCCTGCTAACACGTGCATATAATTAAAAAAACCTGTCCAGTTCAACAGATGTGAAAGAGTCACAGTTTCGCAGGGGCACTGGTACACTCCTTTAATTGCAAATTTATTGAAGTGTCTAATGAAAGGCCAATCTCAAAGGAAAAAATAAATATGCAGATTATGAGGCACCAGTTTTGAAGGTGTTTGGAGTCTCATTCAGTAGACTGTACAAGTAGAATGTTAGATGGTTTTCACATTCCTTTTTTCTTTTTTTTAATCCATCATAGGAAACCAGCAATTTTCATTCTGCAATGAAAAACTCTGATTTTCTGAGTTAAAGACATGCAAAGAATATCCCTTAACATGTTATGGTTTCAAGGGATTGCAGTGTTGGTCTATCACAAAGAACAGGTTGCAGGCGCTTCATTACACCCCTGTTTCTATAGTGCACGACCATTCCAAATTCTATTTGAAGAAGATAACTTGTAATGCTGGCTTGCAATCTCAAAGGACAGTGTTGGCTTGGCATGAGGATTTTCCGTTGCTTAAATATTTCCCTGTTTAACTCTAAATGCATTTTTAGAGGAACGTAGATAAACACCTGCTTAAAATCCGGGCTTCTCTCTCCAGAGGTGGGGAGTGAGACTGGATAACCTGTATCCCCAGCAAGGCCTTAAGGCAATAATTGCTGTTAATGAAGGATTAACTAGTGACATGACACATCCTTTGGCTTCAACCACTTTTGTCAGAGATCTCAAAGGGGTACCGTCCTGTAATTTGAACAGGCCAGTTCTCACATTGATACTCTTCACCTTACAGCATTGAATGAGTCACTTGTGTTTTAGTAAAGAGGAACTATTTTTAAAAGTGAATCACGTCTTCAGGCTGTGAAGTTTTATGAACTTTTTTCCCTGGACACTGAAATTTGTCTGGAATATTCATGAGCATTTTCATAATTTCATTTGTGCAGTGCATTTAGTGTTTTTGCTTTAGACGTCACCGACTTGATTTTGTTTTTTGTTTTGTTTTTATTTTTAATTAGAGTGAAGATGTCGGAATGTTCCCCAGTGAAAAATGCTGGCATTTACTGAGATGAATTATCTTTTTTCTAGTGGTCTGAATGTTTCTGAAAGCAGAAGAGATTTTGTACTGATGTGGAAGTGTGAGCTAAACTAAGCAAGATGTACTAGATGCCAGATAAAAAGTTTGACCTCAGTGAACAGTGGTGTTAGTCTTTATAGTATATAAGAACAATGGATGAAATGACACTTGACTGTGTATGTGGTGTATATGTGTGCATACTTACAGTATTTGAGCTGTGGCCGCATCATCCTTTCAATTTTAAATATGACTGAAATTCTATCTGCCTTTAGATTAATTTCCACAAGGAAAATAACATTCTAATAATCAACAAGAAGTGTTACTTCCACAAAGTTCCTGTAAATGCTGAAGAGCAGTCGTGTTCAAAGCATGTGAGCTGTAGTATTTGGTAATGATTGACAGGGAGGGCAACTCTAGAACCAAAACCTTTCCGAAGGTGGCCTGACCCTTGGGAAAGGCAGCTTCTCCAGCCGACCACAGCTGTCCTCAAGAGTGCCTCAGTCATCTCACTCAGAATTTCTTGCTTTTGTCAGGCAGCGGGTACTGGCTGCACACATCCTGATGATTTCTGAACTCCGCAGTGTTTGGATGCCCTTACCCAGTTTTCAAAGATTGACCATTCAGCTTATAAGCAATATCCTTCCCGTGGTCAAGTCAAGAGTTCCTGCCAGTTTTGAAACAAAATCCCAGCTTTCCCCAAATCCCCATGTAAGCGTATTTTTGTTCCCTAAGCAGCTGGAGCAGCTTTGGAACAAATGTGTAGGAGTGACTGTATGATCAGACAGTTATTAATGATCAATGTTTTTAAAGTATTTAAATTAATTTGCTTATTTAAAGCTATCACAAATCAAACGTCCTTAGCTTATCAGAAGGAAAGGGTCTTCATTAGAATAGCATTGATTTAGGAAAGCAACATAAGACAAAAGGAGGACTTATCAGATATAGATAAAGCATTTCAGGGTTGTCATGTTATTGCTTACTTTAATTATTTTTTTATCTCTGAAAGAAGACAGTGGAGTGCGAAGTGAAAATGATATGTATAATTTTTTTTCTAATTTGTTGCATCAGTTACAGATTAGCTTGCTTGAATTCCCGTCAATTTGTGAAAGACAAAATCTTGTTGAGCGACAGTCTGATTTTTAGTCTAATAAGCAAATTATTATTAATCCAGCTACAATATGCTAACATTTGTAGTTCAGTTCAGTATATTCAGTTAAAATGAGATAAATATAAAATTTCCAAGGATCTACCCCTTTTTCTGATGTTCTCCACATCCTTCCCTTGCCATTTGGACTCCCAAGCCTCGGTGTGGAGGGCTGAAGACAGGATGCAGACCAACAGGACTTGCTTTGTTTTTTTTCCCAGGGACCAAAGTGGGGTTCATCAGCCCGTAGATTTCATGGACTGTTCTTTCGGCCCTTTTGGAAGCTGGTTGTGACGCATGCCTTTCTCTCATCCTTTCTGTGGATCCATGTCCCTGGCTTTTGTAGTCAGCCCCAGGGCCAGCGCCCTTGCCCGAAGCACACTGGGCAGACTCCAGCTGTCATGGTTGCCCCAGGGCGCTTCGGGTCCTGCGGGGCAGGGCAGCAGTTGGGAACAGGCTCAGTTAAACACTTGGCCAAATCTGTGTGAAGTCAGTGTTCATGTCTGAATTAGATGTGGCTTTGGGTACATCTAAGAACATCTCCGTTCAGTCAAGAACACTAACATGTTGTTTGTAGGTTTCAACCAGTTTCTCTAGCCAGTGCATTGCTTGAAGTTTTCTGCTATGGTAGGATGCCTGGCATTGTTTGAAGACTGAGGCTTCTGGCCAGAAACTGTCCATGCGTAACTCAAGGAGATTCTGTTTGTGAGAGATAGGGAGTTTTCTAATCTATTTTTAAAACTACCTTTAATGATCTTTATTGTCTTTTACTTCAAATAATTTTCTTCTGTCCCAAATCTGTAGCACTTGATGAATTTCTAGAGAGCAATTGTTTTCCTCTTGGCCTTGATTTTGTTAAGCTCCTTCAATTTTCTTGCATGAAATGTCCCTGCAATTCCATTAATATATTAATAGCTTTTCTGGGCTCCTACTTTACTTCAAATGCATCTTTATTGAGCAAGTTGACCAACACTGTACAAATTATTCTAGAAAAAACTGGTGAAAGATCACTATTTTTTTGTGTGAAGATAATGATTCTTTTTTCTTTCTTTGCTAGGATAGCTCCTTTCTTTAAGGTAAAATCTCTAATAAGAACTGTGGATAAAATAAAAACTGACAGTGAGCACAGTGGAAGGAAATTGCAAATGGAAGACCATTTCGAGTACTCTAAGGACACACCCAAGACTTTGTACACAGTACAGATGGCACATTTATATTTCTGTTCCAAGTCATTACTAAAATGCAGCTTAAAACACCTCTAGATACTCACTATTTTTTTGGCCAATTCATATCAGAAGAAGAAAGTGATTAATGACCTTCATTGGTGTAGCTGAATTTCTGCTTGGTGGTCTGAGTTGATCTCTCTGCTTTTGTGTACCCATCTAATTTCTGCAGAATTTCAGATTATATATCAGAACAAGTAAAGTAATTACTAAATTAATTCTCTGTTCATATATAATGGTGTGATGCCATCAAAGCCAACATCTTTGCATAAGTGGATCTCAGAAGATTGTTTGTAGATCTCAAGAGACATTTTGTAGTGTATCAAAATAATATATGCTGGCTTGAGATAAGATAAATCATTTCAACAAAATGTATTCTTTACTTTCCACAGTCAGAGCACTTAGCTGCTTTATACACACACTTAAGTATTCAGTAGTGTCTGAATAATTACTTCTGAAACTCTTGTTGGCTGCATGTAGGAGAAAGTGGAAAGCTTTAAGTTCTATTTTCCTTAGTTCTGCTCTTTTCTCAGGAATTCCCAGACTATTTGAGTTGACTGTATGTGAACTGTAAAACAGTATATTTGGTTAAGGAGAGTCATGCAAAACAATATTTTTTGTTTTTTACATGACTGCATGGTAACCTTATTCGAAGCCTTGGTCCCGTCTGTGTTAGGTATCTTTTGTTTCAGTTTCGTAGTTGGGGATTCTTTGAATAAAATAAGGACCTTTCCTTCTCTGTCAGTAGTGGCATTTCCTTTGCGAAAATAAATCAGGAACTTTATAAATCCATGTCACTCTGTTCTATGAACACAGTCAGGAACGTTAAAAATTGGCATCTCTTCTTTGTTAATACTTGGTTGCTTTTTGTAATTAGGCAGATGAAAATGTAAGTGGAGGAACACTAGTTAATCTAGAAGCCTGTGCTGCACAACGCTTGATAAAATTGGGACCACGTAGTAGTGTCAAGCACATGTTCTTTCTTCAAACCTTGAGATTTTGGCTGGAAGGGTAAGCATCCTCTTAGGTAAGTAGAGGACATATGAAAGAAAGCTTCAAATAGAGAATTGCAATAGCTGTTAAAAAATGGAATTACTAGTTCCAAAAATTGGTTTGAGGTTACATTTTAAAGAATAAATCCATCTTAGGTATTAAGAATTTCAGTATGCTGCATGTGATCCTTTATTTTTTAGTATGCTACATGTTAGTGTTTTTTTTCCTAAAAGGATAAAGAAGTTTATCAAAGCTAAAAATAGCAATTAATTTAATTGTTCAATAGCCAGTATTTTTCACACAAAGCTGTATGAAGAACTTTTACATATCTGAATCTTGTTTCTAAGGGGCTTTGGAGTAATAATACTCAGCTGTGTATAGAAACTAATTCTGTCTGTAGTTAAGCAGCTGAAGAGCTGAGAACTGCCAATAAAACCTGTCAACTGGAAATTGAGAATAGACATACTTATCAAAACTTGGCTTTATGTTTCTTTCACTTTGTCTCAAAATTTGTAATAAAATGTTAAAATAAGTGTTAATTACTGATTTTCAACAAATGTTCTTCAGTGAGAGGTCACAAAATTTAAGTGATCGGAACTATTCAAAGCAGCAGCAACAAATGCGTGGCAATTTTTGTTGTTATCTGAATAATATTCCAGATTAGCGCTGTTGGGGAGAAAGGAGGAGTTTGCTGCTGCACAGAAAAAGTAACGACAGTTCATTAAAATATTTTTACAAGTTTGCTGGGTTCTTTTAAATGATGTTTTCTAGTGAAGAATATTTCTAAGAAAAAATCTTGCCCAGCAGACTACTTTTCTACTAAGTAATGATCCAGGGAAAGTAATCCATCAGTTCTGCTCTGACTCAGCCTTACACATAATCAGATGAATCAGAGCTATTACTGAGAATGTATTTGGTTTCTTTTTCAAAGGCCATGGTGTTACTTGAGTTCCAGTCCTTCCAAAATTGCAGGCATTAATTTTTCCTTCATGGGACTTCAGAATGTAGAACACAAGCTATTGGGGTTAATACCCTAGCTTCATTCACGTAGTTAATTATTATATATATTTTATGCCCGTAAATGTCAGCCAAGCATATAGGAACACACACTCTTTGCTAAAAACTTTAGAAACTCAGATTTCAGTTGTGTTTAGTACGAAATAAAGAGTCTAACAGTTGCAGCTGGTTAGATTGTAAGCATGATTCATCTGGAAGATAAAGTAAAATCATGTTCTATACCAGTTTAGTTGCAGCTGTTGATAATTTTTTCCCAGCTGTGTATCATTTGTGGCGTAATTAAGGATATACTTTTCACACCTTGTGCGCTGTTACTGAGCCACAGATTTGAAGTTCAGACTATCCTTGAATATGCACAACTGTGCATCATATCTCAGAAAATGGAGTACTTGGGCGGATAATAAGATGGTTTAATTGCATTCATTATCCTTATCATAGTTTGTCTCATAGGAAAAAGCTACTCTAAATTTTCTGGATTGGTTTCAAGATACAAGTGTAGGTGTTTTTTTGGGGACTTGCGTTTGGTGATTTATTTGGTTTGGTTTTGTGTAGTTTTTGTTTTTTTTTAAACTTCAGTCATTCGTAATAGTTGGATTTTTTTTTTTTTTTTTTTTTT
>Ga0065711_1009637_pt1 | contig 12839 bp, 7 predicted proteins | sample Hoacrofraction12_FD_59098 | JGI IMG/M metagenome (GOLD analysis project Ga0065711, IMG submission 59098) | Hoatzin crop microbial communities from Cojedes, Venezuela - Epithelial fraction 12 v2 (version 2) | ecosystem: Host-associated > Birds > Digestive system > Esophagus > Crop | place...
ATATGCATGCTCATACCATCTCACAAAACAAGGCAAAAAGTCAAACATTGTTAGGTTTTGAAAAGCAAATCTAATCAAGCAAAAGGTCTTCAGTCCTCAAATTTCCTTTACAATACTTTAAAAATTCTTTTTTTCAAAACACAAACTGATCTTTCTAAGTGCAAAGTTATTTTCAGATCAAAATCCAAAATTTTAAGTAAAGCCTTCAAAGTCCCTTCTCACCCCCTCAAAATGTTTTGGAGAAGGGAGAGCCATTCAAACTCACTCTCCCTAAAAAACAAGTTGGTGAGGTCTCTTGTCTTCTGCCAGTGAAAAATTAGCCCTAATGAGCTGATTACTGCTACAGATGTGGGGCAGGGCTGGCAGGTGTGGGGATGTGAGAAAGGTGGGGAGAGGGAGGCAGCCTCAGCATAAATGAGGTGTCCAAATGCCACCAAGGGAGGGTGACAGTCCTCCGGCAGGAGAATCTGGGGCAGGTCCCATCAGAACGGCAGCGGTGCAGAGCAGGCCAGCTGTACGCAGAGCAGGATGATCAGGTCAGAGCTCCGTGGTGTGAAGCTGGGAGTGAAATGCTGTGATCTGTCTCCCACTGCCTGCAAGCACAAGATCCTTCTTTCCCTCAGGAAGAAGATGCCCCTTTAGAGCCAGATGGGCCTGATCCTCCTGCTTACTCCAAAGCCCCTACAATTAGTAGGATTAAGCTTGGAAAAATCAGCCTGTGTTACCCCAGCATGACATTAGATGTCACCCATGCACTGCATTTACTGCCTCTCCCCCTCTCCTGGTCTCCACATGGGAATGTCATCTACAACCCATTCCCCCCCAACACCTGAGGACTGATGATCCCAGTTTGGGGATCTCAGGAGGTCACAGCCTGCAGGCACCTGGAGATGCTCTTAGCGCCAGGAGAAATGCCTGCAGCCTAGGACCTTATACCTCACCCTGGAAGAGGTGGGATAGGAGGACAGTATCCACAGTCCCCATGGCATTGAGGGACAGTGGTAGGTATTTGGTTATAACCCAGCAGAGCCAGGACTCATGAGGTGATCCAAGACCTAGATGTTTAACTCTGTGCACAGTCCATGACCTGTGCCAGCTAGCACTGCTCATGTCTGGGCACTCTTTGAGGGGGCTGAAGCGTTTGGAGATGGGTCCCCACTGGGATGCACCTCTAATTCAGCAAGCAGAGTGTACACCTGTATGGATTTTAGATGTCCTGTGCCACATGTCCATGGCCAGGGAATGGGTCCTCAGAAGGAATCGCAGCCAGAGATGACATAGAGGTGCCTGGATCCCCCCCATTTTGTAAGGCAAGCAGGGTGCTCTGCAGCCTCCACCCATGCTCCCCTGGGCGGAGACCTCCTTCACATGACCTCTCCTCCAAGGGCTGCTTTTGCCCTCCCCCTTGCTTGCAAAAGGAGGGGAAGCAAAGCCCTTGGAGGGTGGCCACCAGGCTGCAAAGCTGGGATGGAGCCAGCTGAGCAACCCCACACTGGCAACCACAACTGGTGTCATTTGGGTGCTGTTCCAGCCCTACAGTAAGTGGGGCAGGATCTCTCCCAGGGCTGACCAGGGACAGCAGGAGGAATCCCAGCATCCCTCAGCCCTGCAGATGGGTGAAGGAGGCCAACTTCATTAAAGCCCATGGAAATCCCCTTCCACTTTCCCAGCTGCAGTGTTTCCTCTCTTGCAGGGAGCGCAGTGGTGGCAGGCAGTGGGAGGCACTATGAGGAACATGTTTACAGAGCTCCTGCCAAACCACAGGATGTCCCAGCTCCTGGGGATGAAGAACAGGAGGAGGAGGAGGCAGATGAGGCCAAGGCTCTGTCAGCTCCTCTCCACTGTCACCAGCAAATGAAACCCAGAGCACAGCACCACTGTTATGCTGGGCCATGTGAGATGTAGGAGGGGCTGGAGCCTTCTCCCCTTGCTGTTTTATCTCAGAGTAGCTCAGCAGCTGAAGTCCATCAGCAAAGGGAGAGAAAAGCACCTGGGAAATACATTGCTCTTCTGCACACATCTAGTATTAAAGCACACCATGGTGGACACCGGAGCTTCTGGCTCTGGCAACTGAGGATGGGCTCTTACAAATCTGACCCAAGAGCTCACAGTGCAAAAAGCTGATACTTAGTTGTCTTAAAATTGATTTGCACTGATTTCTAAACACCATTAATTTGTTGCATTCCTATTTACACATCCAAGGACTGTCATCTTCTACATTTCCAAGTAGCTGAGAAATCTGCTACCATTGCCACTGCTCCCAGTCCCAAGATGCCACTTGCCCAGTGAGGCCATGAAAGGCTTCGGCAACAGCTTGAACATGTTTCTCCTTGATCAGAAGGTGTTGGACACACCTACAACATATCCTAGAATGGCAAAGAGCTCTTGAGACTGGGCACCATGGGGCTCTCCTCTGCTGACACCACCTGAACAGGATTTGTGCAGCAGGTCCACAGCACAGTAAGCATTTCATAATCCTCTCCATTTCTTTAGGTATGGAAGCATTACAGAAGCCAAGAATATTTCAGAGTGCAAGGCGTCCCACTTGTAGCCCTGGGTGGCCTTGGTTGCATCCTTGGTGAAGACCATGCACTCATAAGTATCTAAAAAGAAGCACTACTCACCATTCACCAGAGAAGTACTCAGCACGGCTGCTCCCTTCATTTCACTTGTTCAGTGAAGACAGACGCTCCACACCCTGATTTATCTATTCACATCTGTAGGGGCACAGACAGGCAGAAAAACAACACATCTACTGAAACATTGCCTCATACTGCTCAAGCCATTTGGAACTGCAAATTAATTCATAACAGACTGAATTTAAGACCTAAAGAATAATATAAATTCATTTACTGGACATGCTATTTCAGAATGAATAATATAGCTCTGTTTTAATAGCCAATGAACAGCCAGATTCAAAAAAAGAAAAGAGCAAAGTTCCCAAGAGTTTTCAGCTGGCAACGACTATCACATTGAACATAGGCAGGAATAGAAGTTATTGTAGTCTATATAATTAGTACTTCTTTCCACCCCTGTTTGGCAACTGCTTTATCAAATCGCAGACATCTATACTGAGTCAAGTGTTGCTGGAACACCTTGCAGTCAAATTCATTGCAAAGGCTCTTATATCCTGCAGCGTTCATTATCATTAATTAAGTGTATATGATCTCAGTTCCCAGAAGAATGCCCTCTTCTATTAACTGAGCTATATTTACACTCAGGAGAATTCAACATACATTTTTAATGGAAATTCAACAGACAGTATTGATGTTTCTTTTTGGTTTACAGCAGTCCTTTACATCACAAAAACTATTGTGATGACCCAGGGAGATTGTGCTTCTCCACTTGAAGCTAAAAACCCCAGTTCTTTAAACTTTTCCTTCTCAGTCAGATTTCCCAGGTCTTTCTATTACACTTTTCTACGCTTAGATCCAGAAATACGTTGCCCCACTTCTAAGTACTAAACTTCAAGTTTCGGGCTAGGCTATATGCGTGTTTATGCCTCCCAGTATGCTCTTTGCTCTCACCATAAGAGGGTGGATTTCCTGACTCACATTCCCTGGTAACCCATTGCCCAAACCGGTTGTTCCCCATTCTGTATTTGTGCAGCTGGATGTTCCTGCTTTATTCCACCCCACACATGTCCTGACTGAATCTCATCCTACATTTAAAAGGCTGTTCCTCCACCAAGTTGAGGCCACCCTTCATCCCAATTTCATCCTCTAGTGCCATTCTCTGTCCTTCCTGACTCTGCATGTCCTGCAGATTGAATAATCCTCCTCTGTATTCATTCATCCACCCTACAGACCCATGCTTACTATCACTTTTCCATCTTGGAAGCCATGCTAAGAAGCATCTGAATCATGTGCTTTAGCTGTTTTAGGAGAAGATTAGTGATGAAAGCCTTCCTGGAGCCGAGGAACGTTGCTACTGCATCTCCCCTTTCCAGAAAGACTCTCGCAAAGAGAATTTGATTGATCTGAAAGGTTCTTCTTGAGCAGTCCCTAGTGACTGCAATCCATCTCCTTGTTACCTATCATATGTTTGTAAAATGGTTATTTGATTGCCTGTCCTTTGCTTGTTATTTGTTAGACTAGGTGTTTCCTACCATATTTCCCGTTGGCTCTGTTAATCCCGTTTTACTGTACAGACACTTTACACGCTATCTTAATGGGACTCTGCCTCATTATCCCTGATCTTCGGCATGAAATAGCCCTGTTACAGGTCACCGGGGAAAAAAAAAACCTATCCAAAACATATCTGATAAACATACCCACTGCCTTCAGTGAGTCTTGAGGTGTCATTCCTATCCCTAGTCCATCAGACCCTAAGACAAAACTTATCTTCAAGTACACAAGTAACACAACTTCACTACAGGTCTGCACAGGTTAGAATCATAGAATCATGGAGTCGTTAAGGTTGTAAAAGACCTCTAAGATCATCAAGTCCAACCGTCAACCCAACACCACCAGGCCTGCTAAACCATGTCCTGAAGTGCAATATCTACACTTTTTCTTAACACTTCCAGGAATGGTGACTCCACCACTTCCCTGGGCAGCCTATTCCAGTGCCTGACCACTCTTTTACTAAAGAAATTTTTCCTAATATCCAATCTAAACCTCCCCTGACACAACTTGAGGCCATTTCCTCTTGTCCTATCACTAGTTAGTTGGGAGAAGATGGCTCTGGGTCGTAACATTGTCGAGCCTAAACGTTCTCATCCATGGGTTAAAAATAGCCCGTGATGCTTATCTGTTACAGGGAGCACCTGTGAAATGGATTCACATATGACTAAGGATATCCAGGTCTCAAAGGGAAAGCACATGAGCTGAATCCTGCTCTCACACTCAGGACTATCAGTCAGCCCATAGCAACTGCAGATGCCGCTGCCCAAGCAGGCTTGAGAGTCTCAGCTGTGATGAGTCGTGATGGCTGGCAGCAAAGTATCCTCCGGTTTGTTCTTCCCTAAAATCCTGCGGGAAACACCCCCTCCCCAACAATCAAAAAATAAAAGAAGAGTAAGGAACAAGGCTGAACCTAAGCTGATTACATTGGACACTGCCTGCTCTCCAAGGATCACCCAGACCCAGTGGTTAGCACCTGACCAACCCAGAGGTGCGATGTACAAAAAGCAGTTCTCGAGGTGGTTAATGAAAGTTTCATGAGGACTTCCAGAAGTCTTCTATCTAACCCAAAGAAAGTCCCATAGTTCTTTGCAAAGTCAACCTCCAGAAGGGAAAAAGCAGTGGGAATAGGTTATAGTGTTCTAATCACATTAGAAAAAACTTGTGTTCATCTCATCGGAGAAACAGTAACCCAGAATTTCTTCAGCGCTTCCCAGCCAATTCCATATCCCTGTCCTCCTGGGAGGGAAATCATTCCCACAAAGGCTGGGCTGAGGACTGAGAAGAAAATATGACTGCAGCAGAGAATGAGCTGAGGGTGTCACTGTCTCCCTCCAGCAGCAACCCACAGGGTTTATGCCTGCAAGCACTTTGTACCTGGTGATGTGACTGAGACCTATGCTGAGGCGGCCTCTGGGGAATTTCAAATACACTTGACTGAAAGACCTACATTAAAAGCCGGCTCACAAGGTTCCTTACACAACCAAAGAAAAGGCAGAGCACCACTCCTGGAGCTTCTTTAGGGATCTGTAAGATAGCAACCATGAATCCCAGCCCCGCTATTGTTTTTTTTCCTCTATTGCTCTGGGGTAACTTGCTCACATTTACAACAGGGAGGAATCAGAGCTTGCATTTCTCCCACTGCTCAGCTGAGACCTGCTTCAGGCTGCTCAGCCCTCCTAAAGTGAGATAAAATTAATCCCAAAGCCAGTCCCTCAGTGCCAGAAAATGGAAGTGGTCCAATGCAAACAACAGGACAAATAAGCCAGGCAACGCCAGCCCTCTGTCAGTCAGCCTTTCCTCTGAAACGAAAAGCAAAGCAACTCTCGGAGGTCTCTGCTGCTCTGAGCATGGCTTTGCAATTATAAATTATCCCAAGATTATTTCTGTCCCCAGCGCTGCTGTGTTCACCTCCTCTGTGTTTGCCAGGGGATTAATTGCTGCTGCATTAGCTGTACTGCAGAATAAAAGCTGGGGATGTAGCAAACTCCTAATTACCACCATCATTCAGTGGCAGCAAGAGGTCGTAAATTTAAAGCCAAATACATAAGGAAACGCTTTTTGTTTTAACCTAGTCTGCAATTAACCAGCACAGACTGCTGCTGGGAAGGGAATCAAGACAAACGGGACCAGGCTCCAGAGTGCCTGAGCAAGAATGGAGATTAGGGTTGCACTGGGTGAGATAGCAATGCCCAGAGCTGATCATCCTGGTATCACCAGGAACCGTCCAAGGATCAGCAGGTGCTTCTTGCTTTTACCACATCCTAGCATGATGTTTGACAGTGCCTGGGTGCAGCATCCATTTTATCCCGATATACTCCACTCCCATGCAGTCAGGAAGCCTCATCTGAGATGCACATCTGATAGAGTGTCAGCAAGACAGAAGAAGCTGCGGTGGTGCCAACTTCTAGGACTCTGCACTCAAAAGAGCTGCTCCAGGACAGCCCCCATCCAAACTCTTTCCTCGATGGACCACACATCTCACATGGGGAAATGGGGAGGTATCTGAGCAGAGATACCTAGAAGTCTGGTGAAACTGCCTGTTCCAGTGCAGAGCACTGGACTTTGAGCTTGCTTTCCCACTCAAAGTCTCTGGTTGTTTTCTGAATACCCTGCCTAAGTGTAAAGGCAGTGCTGCCAGAAAGGAGGAGCTCCATCTCCCTTTACAGTCACCAGGAACATCTCTGGCCTGCAGAAGTCACCCAGAGCCTCACCATCCTCATCCATGGTGGGAACAAGCAGCAAATCCACTGCTCCTCACTGAATCTGGGCTGGAGCGGGGAAAATCTGAGTTCTATGGGACTGTAGGAAGCTCCTGGACACCAGTATCATTGTTACTCTGGTGCTGCGGGACTTCCCAGCACATGAAAATGTGGTGAGAGCCCTGGACCCAGAGACTCAGATGAGACACCAGAAGCTCCATGGCCCTGAGTGGGACTGGGCTGGAAATCTGTCAAGCTTTCTCATGAGATTTCCTCTCTCCCTCCTGGTTCTGTTTGGACTGGAAACACCATGAGAATAACCTTCCTCCTTACATTTCAGCAGTTTTGCTTCCGGGCCTGGGCTAAACAAGGAAGTGCAGAGGCGTGGGAACTGAGGGGAGACACAAACACATGAGAGCACGGTCTGAACTGCTCCAAATCTCTACGTGCGACTCACTGCCTCTGTCAAGGCAGTTCTCCTGCCATCTCAACTCCTCTGCCTGGGCTGACACCTTCAGGTGGAGAAGATATTCTCAGCCTTCCCTGTGGGCCAAATCCTGCGTTCCCTTAGAGAGCACAGCAACGCCAGCAATAACCGCTCAAATTGTACCAGCGTGTTGTAGTTTAACCCCAGCTGGCAACTAAGCACCACACATCTGCTTGGTCACTGCCCCTCCAACAAGATGAGGGAGAAGAGAATTTGAAGGGTAAAAGTGAGAAAACTCATGGGCTGAGATAAGAACAATCTAATAATTGAAACAAAATTAAATAGTAATAGTAATAGTAATAGTAATAGTAATTAGTAATAGTAATAGTAATAAAAAATGTAATGAAAAGGAAAATAAATAGAGAGACATAAAACCCAAGAAAGCCAGGTTTTGCAAAACCAATTGCTCACCACCAACCGACTGATGCCAGACAATCCCCGAGCAGCAGCCCCCTGGCCAACCTCCCCCCTAGTTTTTTGCTGAGCATGATGTCATATGGTATGGAATATCCCTTTGGTCAGTTGAGGTCAGCTGTTCCAGCTGTGTCCCCTCCCAAATTCATGCGCACCCCCAGCCTACTCACTGGTGGGGTGGTGTGAGAAGCAGAAAAGGCCTTGACTCTGTGTAAGCACTGCTCAGCAATAGCGAAACCATCCCTGTGTTATCAACACTGTTTCCACACAAATCCAAAACATAGCCCCATACTAGCTACTATGAAGAAAATTAACTCTACTGCGGCCAAAACCAGCACACAGTGTGAGACAAGAACGTTAGGACCAGGACTTCGGTGCCTTTTAAAGGCACATCACCTAGCCCATAGCTTGTAGAATACAGAGCACTCGGATACACAGCTCCAACCTCCAGAGAGCTTCTGTCTTTTTGCTGCCTACCACAAGACATGGTAAAAGGACTTAACTTCTCAGTGCACTCAGCAGCTCAGCACCCCAAGAACAGAGTGCATTTCAGATAACTGAAGTTTGACTGACAGTACCACAAACCATCAGCACTTTAGATGAGGTGAAGTTTGACTGACAGTACCACAAACCATCAGTACTTTAGATGAGGTTGACCCTTTCCTCCAGGAGCCAAATTTCTTCATTGCTACGTGCCTTCGGCACCCACTGACAAAACAAGGTGTGCCCACACGAGCAGGCATGGCATGTCAGTGTGAATAATGCTCCCCTTGCCCCATATGTATTTCAGGATAAAGTTCAGGCATCACCACAGGCTAATGCACCACCTGACATAAGTTTAGACCGAACATTCTGTATCTCAAAGCTACAAAGAATGCGGAAATGGAAAGGAGTTTTTCCTATCTCAACCAGCTTGCAATTTAAGGCTTTTCTCTTTCCCATAAGTCTCCACTAGATTGGCATGGAAATCTCTTTGGGATTATAAGGATCTGTTCAGTAGTTCGAAGGTTAATTGAAGCAACACCAGAGTTATGAGCAGAAAGGAGGGGACAATTTGTAGCAGCAAAGTCGTGGAGCTACTGAGCACATCCCTCTGGAGGATTCACTATTATTTAATTATTGCTATACTAATAGCTAGTGATTTAAAGTATTCAAGGTCTCTTAGGCTTTGTGAAAGAAGCAAGCCTTTTCTGGTTTTAAGGACTTCCTAACAGGAGATGGGTGTAGCAGCCTCCTAGCCCAGCAAGCCCCGTCTCTGCACTGAGCACTTCAGGCAAATGACCTCACTTACTTGGCTACATGACTTCTAGGCAGGAGCTGGCCCAGACCAGAGGCAAAGGAGTTCTGGTGCGCTGCAAGGACCAGCAGACAGTGGCAGAACTAGCCAGGAGAGGACTCAGTGACTCAAGAGGCCACTTCCAATCCCATCTGAAAACTTGGCTGCCTCTGCACACTGCTTAGCACCAAGCAATCTCCATCCTACCACAGGCTTCTCACTGACTGTGTTAGATCTGAATTTGAGCCTGTCAGTCAGGGTTAGTGCCAGCTGCAAACCCATCTTCCCTTCCTGAGCAGTGCTACCTACCACTACCATCACCTATCCAGACTCTGTTGTCCTCTCCTTTACAGCAAGCACCATCGAGTGCCTGCTCTGTACACTAATGTTAGCTGCACAGCTAGAATTTTATCTCCAGAGGCACGTGCACAGCTTCTCCACATCCTTAGCTCAGAGAGAGAAGCAGAACCCTGAGCCCTGTCATCCTCTCCCTGTCAGAAGAAGCAAGAGAGGTTGAGATGCACCCATGAGCCATCCTGCGACTCTGGTCCCTGCCAGCTCTCTCCAATCTGCCCTGCCCAAGGCACTTGCCCTTGTCACAGTCTGGCACATCTATTTCAGATCTCTAATGCAGAGGATTGCCACATATCACAGGGAACGAGAAACAGATTCCCACTGGGGAAGCCGGGTCCTAGAGCACTGTGGCGTCATTGACATGCCCTTGAAGTTCAAAGGAGGAGGACCTGACTGCTTGTTAATCTTGCTTCCCAGCTGGTGATTTCTAGGGATAACCTAGCCAGGGAAACTAGGGAAAACTTTAAAAGAACTTCTAGTAATGCACTGTGAGAATACAATCCCCAGCATTGCAGCTCACAGGGAGGCAATGCTGCTCATTGCACAATAAACCATGTGAACCACTGGACACAGATCCAAGGCACTGGGAAACACGCAGGCCTATCTCTACGCCCTTCTAGCAGAATCACCTCTGTCTTTCATTGATTTGCATTAGAAACCTGGGCATGACCTCCTGTGCTGGGGTAGGTTACATGATGCCTCCAAGTCCACCATTCAGGCCCATTTTCCATAATTCTGGGATTTTCTCATGTTACCTTGTGCTAGGTGCTTTCCATGTTTGACATGACTTGTGCTCACAGGCTCATCACCACCATGTTCATCTCCTTGCCCTTCTCCCAGGCCCTCTTCCCCACCTTCCTCAGAAAGCACGAGCCCTGAGCCTGTTCTTGACTTCTCAGTATCGCAGTCTTGACCTCTTTAGCCTTTGCCTGCTGCTTTACTCATTAGCAGTGTTATTAATTCAAAGATACCTTACCTTGGAGGAGAGAAAATACAGCAGCCTGAAAGCACAAGGCAAGACCATGTGATTGCTCCCCCAGAAGTACAAGCTCAGTGTTCAGCTTGATGTTACCTTGCATATTCCGGCCACTGAGGGCTCAGATATGAATCAACAGGACAGTGCTGGACCTTTACACAGGCAGGGAAAAGAGGCAGGGGTGAAGGTAAGTCATGAAATCAGAGGCACGTTACTCAGCATGGTCAGTTACTCATTGCATTTGTCGACCAACGACCTGAGTCACAGGAGTGGAATTCATCTCACTTAAATTTTGACATCTAAAACGTAAAATCTTACATCTGGCCACATAGCTTCAGCTTCTTTTACAGTCTATGATTCATTTGACCTCTCTCAGACACTCTTGTAAATTGAATCACACTCTTGTTCTTTGTATTTCTCTACACCATCGATAAAAGGAGCCGACGGTGACTAGTTCATCTGAAGACAAGACATCTCAATTTTACATACCAAAATAAGAGCAAAGGAATCCCACTCTGGATATTGTCATTTCTCCCTAATTGAAGGGCTTAAAACTTTCAAAGCAGGAGGACAATGCCAGCTGAATTTGTGGTGGGGTTTTTCATGCCAACATTCAGAGACTGTTTCTCCCCTGCCAGTTTGCTCGGCTTAATTCATGGGAATGTCTAGAAACGAAAACCCCTGGAGCACAGCAAAAATGAGCTGGGCTTTGGCATTTGTGTGAGCAACCAGTTCTTAATTATTTGACTAATACTAGCATTGTGAAGCAACCATATGCACCAAGGGGTCTGCAAAGGTTTCTTTGTCACAAAGACGCATGCACAAACCTCCACATGGAAGGTGGGTCTAGTGTTTCTGCACTGTTTCAGATGCAAGAGCACAAAGCCAAACTGCAACTCTTTTCAGGGTGTCTGAGGAGTTTATAAGCTATAATGAATCTGCCTTAAGCGTAATTTGGGTCAGGAAAGATCGGAGGGTCAGGAAAACTGAGCTAATGCTGGTCAACTAGGAGATGTATCACAGGCATGATGCAAACCCTCCCATATTCTGGAGAGGACAGGAGCATGCTGGCAACAGGAGTGATGGTGAGAACCACAGGAGTGGGGTTTTCTGCACGGAAAGGGCACAGTCACCCTGGGAGGAGGCTACAGGGCCGGGGTGCAGAGAAGCTCTCTGACCCATTAGGATGAAGGCAAAATTACTCATCAGCCCCTGCAGGCTAGATACCTGGGGAGACAGGGTTTCTCCCTTCATTAGGAAACAGGTCAAACATGACTAGAACTCAGGACTCTCTGATTTCAGGTCCCCACCCCCAGAAGTATTGCTAGAAGAGCGTTCTGAGGCAGAGCAGAGCCAGGAGGGAAGGAAATGTCTTGGGCTGTGCCCACAGGCTGCACTCAGACCCCATGGGGCTACAGTAGGGCCAACAGGAGAGCACTGGGGAAGGAAGTCATACGGCAAGGTCGGACAGCAGCTGTCTCCAGGAATGAATCCAGGAGCAGCATCCTCCTGGGATGGGCCAGGAGGATCTTGTGTTGACTGACTGCCCTTCCTGAGTTTGGGAGGAAATTAATCTCCCACCGTGGGCTTCAGTTTATTTTTACATTGTAAGTTAACCCAAAGGGAAAAAAAAATAATAAAAAAATTCTATTCCCTAAAAGGAATTGCAAATTTCACAGCGACCTAAGGAGATTAGTCAAATCCCTGTGACCGTCAGCAGTTTCACATAGGTCAAAGCCTGGCATAACTCAATCTCTGTGAGAAGAGAGGAGAGGAGCGGCGCGGATTGACCAGCTCTGCAGGCAGGGCAGCCTCTCCGAAAGGACACTTCTGCAATATCTGGAGGGAAATATCCCTTTTGCAGTCCCGCAGCAGAGAGGCAAACACTCAGACTGGCCCAGAGTGCAGACAGCAAAAGGGAACGTTATCTCTTGCAGATACCACAGTGAGACCTTCCAAGCTGGGAAGCAGGAGGAGAACCAATTTCCCAGGCTAGGAGACATCAAAGGCTGTGTGAAACCTTCCGAAAATGCTCACCCTGAATTTCTCATGCATGGGTGGGCATATGGGATAACTCTCCATAGGGTCAGGGAAATGTAGAAAGTGGAGAAGTCATGTTCTGATTTGCCTCTTGCTCTGGGGGAGAAAATGAAGAGAATTTCTCTCAAAAGCTAAAAATAATTATGCCACCCATAGGTTTGGTTTTGCACAAAAATTGGCCTGAGTTAGGTAACATAGGGCCCTTTTTGGATTAAATCTTTTCCATCCCCCGGAAACACATGTCTGTGTAAATGGGCTCACAGAGGCATCAGCCCTTCAAGCTGTGCATCACATTTCACCTAGGGCATCAGCAACGCGGAGGAGCTATGGTACTGCTGCTGCCATACACGCATTGAGCATAGAAGTGTTGGAGAAGCAAATTGAGGACAATCTTTTGGGTTACTCTAAGAAGAAACAGGACCTTCAGCTCATGATCCAGAGCTTTAAAAAGATCTGCCTCCTTCTC
>Ga0065711_1012328_pt1 | contig 12839 bp, 4 predicted proteins | sample Hoacrofraction12_FD_59098 | JGI IMG/M metagenome (GOLD analysis project Ga0065711, IMG submission 59098) | Hoatzin crop microbial communities from Cojedes, Venezuela - Epithelial fraction 12 v2 (version 2) | ecosystem: Host-associated > Birds > Digestive system > Esophagus > Crop | place...
GTTGTTCTTTACTGGTGGTGTTGGTTCAGGAAGCTTGGCTTCTTGCTGTGAAAGTGCTGCTCTGGGACCTCCTGGAAGCTGCTTCCTCATTCCTAGAGAAAGTTCTGTTTCCGCCTCTGTTTTGTGATGATAACCATGCTGTTCCCATGGCCACCTACCCAGCAAAGTAACTCCCAGGTCTTTGTTGGGGAGAGACGACTGGGATTATTTTGTACTATAGGTGGGGCTTCCTTACAACGGCTTTGATTTCCCTGTTCTGCATGCTAGGATAGTCCAGAGCTGCTGGACTCACTTAAAGAAAGGAGAGATTTTGGGTGGCTACCTGCAGACTCTGTCCTATCTCCTGAAATTCACCCCAAAGTCATAAGCTGGCTGTGTTTCAGGTAGGAAAGCCAGCTCAAACTGCTATTGCTGGTCAGAAAAGGTTGGTTTACACCTCTCTTACTGCAGCTGGGACTCAATTCTGTGATGTTTTTACCAACAGCAATTCATCTCTGCTAGCTGGAAATGCCAAAGCTACAAAAGGATCCTTAAGGGGAGGACTCTGCAGAGGGTGTGGGGTGAGGCTGGTTTCCTGCTTACTCTGAATGGGAAACAAAAATGTGGCATGTTCAGATTTTTAAGGAGTTCATGACAAGTGCTACCTGCTGTGTAGATTTCCAGGGACACTCTAAACATTAAGCATCACCAAGAAAAAAACACCAATGAAGCCAACAGGCAGGGGGGTGCCTGTTCTGCTTTGCTGCTTCACAAGTTCCTAGAACGAAGTGTGCTCGTATCTACCACTGAAGTGGGGATTAGATGCACCGAGGGCTCAGCTGAACTGTAGCTAAAGCAGTTTCTTTTGAAGTCCTTTTTATCGTTGCTTAGATATTTCTGTGCTATGTGGCAATGTTCTCAGCAACAGCACTCTGTTAGTCCAAAATAACTTCTTAAATTCTGTCTGTACGGCCACAAGGTTTACCTGTAATAAAAAATATCCATATGATGTATGCAGCCTAATTACAAAACTTTTACAGACATTTATAATGTTTTATCAAAACTTTAAAGTTTTATAAAATCTTACCATTTCTAAGTATTTGGCAATCTGTTGCATTCTGGTGCTGATGACAAGAAAGCATCACAGGCTGCTATTTTGGAATAAGTAATTCTACTGGGAAACTAGAAAAATGTATCTGAATTTTATTTTTAAAATTAATATTCTGTTTCCAAACATCTATTTGCAAGATGGAGATATTTGTCATGCAGTTAGTCAATAAGGATTATGAAAGGGATCAAGCACAAGAAGAGCAGCAGTGGCTTAACACATACAAAAAAGTCTGAAAATTTAAGGAGATTTGTGGGCCTAAGAGATAACACCTTGGCTGCAACACTGCCAATATCACTGTTTTTTCAGGCCTGAGAAGTATCACACCATAATCTCATAAAATCTTTGTGAAATTGGGCCTTTGAGCCACCTGAGAGAAGCTGTCCAGAAGCAACGTGTGACAGGAAGGGAGTTACAGGGCAAAGGAAAGCACTGAAAAAACAGACTCATGCTAATACTACACAAGTGCTTCTTGAAGCTGAAAATGAGAAAGCACAAAAGCTGGCAAGGGGAAAGATCAAGGTATGAGTAAGAGTCATGTACCTCTGATGGTGTTTTTTACCCTTTGTGCTATGTGTTTCGTGCCTTAGGGTTAATGAATAATACTCTGTTTTGAAGACAAATTAAGTTACCTTAAATAATGCGTAATACATTGTTTTGAAGACAAATTAAATTATGTTAATTAAATTGCTGGTTGTGGTTCTCAGAAAAAAGGTGTATCCATGTGTCAAAGGTAGGTGCATTGTTTGGGTGCACATTGTGGTAAGAGGGACATGCAGGGCAGGAGGGAGGTGCACTGCTGAGCAACCCATCCCATGAGCTCTCCGGCTCTATCCAGAAAAATTAGGGGGATCCCAAATGCAGCTGATCCCAAAACCTTAAGATTTTTCAACATTTAAACCCCAGGTGTTTTAGTACTGCTGCATTATGCCCTGAAATTACAGCACTGTGAATGGCATATCTGGCCATCACAAAAAAACCCTACCTTTTCCAACAGTTTACGTATCACACAGAACAAGCAACTGGTATGGTTTGTTATGTCTGTCCCTCTGTGAATAAAGGGCTAAGAGCCCTCTCCTTGGCATACTATTGCAGTGACACAAATGGAGGAATTAAGTATATTTTAACCAGAAACTATTTAAAGACCCAAGTCAAGAGCAAACCAGTGGGACTGACTCAAACATTTTGGAGTTTAACCAAATAAAGCAAGTTTGAAAATAATTTTGGATATTGTCTGTCATCGTCTCAAGCTGAAACTTTAAAAATTCCAATCCATATCTTTATACTTTGATACATATCTTTACACCTTTCTATCTTTGCACTTACCTTCATGTTTTTATACCTATCTTTAGTAACCAGCAGAATTTAGGCCCACCTAATTAAAACACTGATTCTTGGAAATAAATGTAGATTTACCTTTTGCATAAGATAGGATTCTAGCCTTGATGTTAACCAAGAAGATGTATCTCAAAAGAAAATCCAGACAATTGAAATGGAAAATAATTAAAAGCAATATGAACATTCATGACTTTTAACCACTTTGTGAAGTTTATAATGGGTAGCTGGAGTAGAGTCCAGTTTGGGGTTGAGCAGCGTTGCAAATCCACTAGACCTAATGGGAACAGAACTAACATATAATTAAGGTGCCCTCAAACACTTCATAAACTCTTCAGAGGACTCCCTCCTGTGTAGTTTCTGCCTTTGAAACATTCTGCACCAATGCACGCAGCTCAGGCTGGGAAGGAAAGATAAGGATACTCTGCCCCTTGTATCAAGAGAGCAATATCAGGAAGGAGGACTGCGACTATATTTGCTGGAATTTGGTGGGGGATAAAATTTAAAACATTGCAAAACACCATGAGTGCTGTGATGCCAATATAGGATCGGGATATCAGTATCAGCGTAGTCCGACGTGCCTGAACACAAGCATCAGTGTTGAGGATGCCTGCGCTGTTGGTATTTCATCACTTTAATTGCAGAAATACCTAGAGGTTAAGCTCCGCTGTGCCAGATGCACATCGTCCATGGCAGCACACCTATGCGGTGTGTCTGCACTTCACAGGTTCTGCTCCACCCACAGAAAAATACCCGCAACCTCAGCTTCGAGGTGCTTGAGGCAACCCTTCCTGGCTGCAGGGCAGAGGTAGGTTATAACCCTGCTCACCCTCGGTGCTAAATCTGACACCTTGCTTGAGCGCTGTGTTCACCAAAGGCCTTTCCGCTATTTCCCCAGAGGGAAGAGAAAATTTTACTCTCTCTGTTGGGAATGTGTGGGTGTGAATCCCTGTGGGCTGGGGAGCGACAGAACCCCATCCTGCATTGAACGGCCTGCAGGAGGCACGGCCGCTGCCCCCTCCCATGCCATTCCTGATTTTAGCGAGGGGGACCCCGGGGGATGCTCCAGCACTCATCCTGAAGCAGCTTCTCGGTCTTATTGGAAAAGCGCTGCATTGCCCCTCGGGCACTGTTGCACTCAGTTACTCCATCGCTCTGCTGAGGAACTCAGGCACCAAACTTCAACACCTTAAATTATGCTGCTAGGATCGGGGGCTGTGATGCCTCAGGTGGGCATCCAAGTCAGGCGTGCTAAAACTCACCCAGAATTTCCAAGCAAGTAAGTAAAAATTAAATTCCTCCTTATGTTTTTGGCTCTCGCTATCTCCATCTCAGCACAGATGAAACAAACGTACAGATGTTAGCAGAAGGGGATGCCAAAGGGTGGGATGTTTAACGTAGACTATTTGCACGCATATCTCATGCGTAGTGAGGAGTGGTGATTTCAGATGCTGCCGACTTGGCTGCCCAGTACTGAAGCAGATAGGAGCATGCCCCTTCCAGGTCCTCAATACATTTTCTGCAGCACTGAAGTCACCAGTCTGTAAGTGAGGTATCTACTCTTCACTGCTGCTCTTCATTGAGGTACAAAGACCTTGGGATGCAAGCACTGTCCCTTTATAAAATTTTGGAGTCAAGTTCCATTTACCTTCTCCTCCAAACCTTAGATTGCCAAATACTTCTGAGAAACGTCTCCATGGAATTGAGATGCTGCTCCATACTTTGCAAATGTAAATTAACTAATTTTACAGGAGTAATTGACAGAAAAGTAATTTTCCTTCATCATGACAAACAGTATTGCAGTATGAGAGTAATGACTACAATTTAAGGAGCTATGAATTGTGCATTAGGGAGCTCTAGGCCTGAATATTGCTCACAATGAAATTTAAATTGCATTTTTGAGCATCTAGCTGTGTATAAATAACACTGCAGTTACAACCACAATAGTAATTTTTGTCACCAATTTCTTATTGTCACTGAAAGTAGAAATAAAAGATCTAGCTAGTTGACAGTCAGTGCAGTAAATAGAGGTTAAAATACTCTTATTACACTGAAACTTCACTGGAAGTGGGAACAAACCAAAATCCTAGATCCAACCGCAGAGTGAAGTGTAAGTGCCTTGAAAACCTAAGCAAACATTTAGCAGCTAGGATCTATTTTGATCGCTGGTAATACAAAAAAAACCCAAAAAAACCCACTGGATACAAGGGTCTTTCAACTCTGCCATGTAATTAAGATTTTGATACAGATTTCTGGCTTGGACCAAACTCTCACCCTACCTGGCAACCACATTTAGATGCAGAAGAAGTAGTGTAATATGTATTGCGGTAGCCCTCAAAACCTGCTGGATCCTGCACAGTCCAGTACGTGCACAGGTGTGCCGCGAGCTCTACAGGTTTCAGTCATTTGTAACACACTCTGTGCTTGCATCCATGGTGCAACAGCCCCCTCAGACTGTGCAGGAATCCCACGTGCCCTCTGCCGAAATCCTTTATTTGTAGTTAGCTTCTGAGACAGATCTTCCTCTGAATAAGGGATAACTAAGGGACAGTCCCACTCGTGGTTGTGATATGGCTATTTTTACACTTCATCAGCATAAGAGTATGCCAGCAATCCTCTCCTGACCGTATGTGTGTTTTACTATGTGTGGACAGGAAATCTGTTGAGGGCATTTCTTAACAACACCAGAGCAGGTCACACTGCACACGCAGCTGTAGTCACAGCCATCTCCACCCTGCGTTTTAGAGGTGGGGTGAGCGTGGGCTGTCCTTTACCCCATGGATGGTGACGCTGGACCCGCAGGTGGTAGAGGCAGCCACATCTGCAGTGGGAGCATGCTGGTCTTCGGTGCTCTTCCTCCAGTCCGGGTGTTGGGCGCAGAAACTCTCTGCTTCTTGGAGATGCTTTGTCTGAGAAATGCAGCACTACCCAAATGATAAGAGATGAATGCAATAACATTTTTTTTGTATGTATTTAAAATATCTTGTATTGCCCTACAGTTGAGCCATTGCCCTTTAATTTCTCACTGCTTTTACAGTAGGACTGAGTCCTCAAGAGAGGGCTTCAAAGAGGAAGAAGAGTGCGTTGAGGCAGGGGCTGGGATTGGTAAATCACAGAATCACACAGAATCACAGAATGTTAGGGGTTGGAAGGAACCTCTGTGGGTCATCTAGTCCAAATCCCCTACCAAAGCAGGGACTCCTACAGCAGGCTGCACAGGACCTTGTCCAGGCGTGTCTTGAATATCTCCAGAGAAGCAGAATCCACAACCTTCCTGGGCAGCCTCTTCCAGTGCTCCGTCACCCTCAGAGTGAAAAAGTTCTTCCTCATGTTCAGACGGAACTTCCTATGCTTCAGTTTGTGCCTGTTGTCCCTTGTCCTGTTGCTGGGCACCACTGAAAAGAGTCTGGCCCTGTCCTCCTGTCACCCACCCTTCAGATATTTCTAGGCATTTATAAGTTCCCCTCTCAGCCTTCTCTTCTTCAGGCTAAACAAGCCCAGCTCCCTCAGCCTTTCCTCATAGGAGACATGCTCCAGTCCCCTCATCATCCTCGTAGCCCTAAAAAACCAGACATGGGAGATGATATTAAGAAATGCAAAGCAAAGCAGACATAGGCATTGCTATATGATGTGTGTTAGCTCGACTAAATGGAAATGAGCATCTATTACATTTTTATAAACCAGGCAAAAATAATCATAGGTAGAGATAAACTAGCCTCAGTGTAAATACAAGATCTGCTGCATGCTCCTCTGTGATAATGGGTTAATTTACTGGTAAAGAACATTTTTTCTGCAGTCTTTGAATTAGCTACCATAGCTGTGTATGCAAGATATAAAAAAAACCCCTGTTTTTCTAGTGGCCCTCACAGGGAAGGAGTAAAGGATCTAAAAGATCAGCAGAAAAATAGAAAGGCTGAAATAGCAACAAAGAGGTAAATGAATAATTTTGTGCATGTAGGACTCTTCTGTAGTTTTTTTTGCAAGCATCCCTAACACTGTTTTTTGTTCCTCTGACCCTTTCTTACCACTCTGAAACTTTAGAGAGGTACAGATAGCAGAAACATCTAATGCCTGTGAAGGAGCAAAAGATGTAAACAACCTAAAGGTGCAGGTCCCTGTGCTGCCAAAAAAGCGTAAGATCATGATTAATGGAAGAAATAGTTTCACGTGACAGCTGGTGAGAATTTAGCTTGAAAAAAGGTATATTCAGTCTGAAAACACACACCTTGAAACTGGTTGTAATTGAAAGCCACTATGGTAGAGCAAATTGGAAACCTTTTAGCAGTGGCTAAAATATTTTCTCTTTAACTGAGACCAGCATATTAGCTTCAGTCTGAGAATAAATATTTTGAGTCAAGAATTTTTTGATAGAAATCTATAATTACCTTTGCAATATTGCTGGTATCCATCTACTTAACAAAGACTCCGACTTTATTAGCTATTTAATCACCTGAAATACTCTGTTACCAAATGCTCAGGGAGAGCAATGTCTCTGTCAGATTCTGCAGCTGTTGGGTTGTGTGTTTAATAACCTGTTATATTTCAGACCCTGTAGAACTTTGTCACTGAAACTCTTCTTCTTTTAATCAATCCCCAGATTAAAGATATGGCCAAACTAAATCTTTCTTTGAAGCTTGCTTCACAGAGTTTTCATCCTCACCTAAGATTTAGATTACCTCAAAGCCTCTGTCAGCAATCTGTGTTCCTCCAAAAAGTTGAAAAAGTTGTGATTTTAAGGTCATGTCCTTTTGTGTGCGGAGGCTGATGGTAGAGCTGCACCCACGAGTAAATCCCACATCTCTTCTTTCCTGCACGCGAGGTGTCTCTGGCCAAATCAGTCAAGGAGGCCAGCCTTTGCTAACTATATTGCTTGGCTAACAGCTCTAGGGCTGAGTCAGTGTCAACAGCTTGCAGAGCCGAGACAGCCAACAAAAGCCTTCTAAAGGGCCCAAGCCTTGTAGGCCCGTGCAGTAAGGAAACAGAAACACTGGGATTCAGAACAGGGAGGGTAGCTAATGCTAGTCTTCATTTAAAATAGTGAATCATACAGCTGAGGAATGAAATAACCTAGTATCTAGTTTGTTCCTCTGCCACTGCCGTTCTCTCCATTGCATTCCTTTGCCATGAGCTCAGCCCGTATCATCTCCCCCTGTTGCTGATCCTGGATTAAGCTAGTCAAAAGGCAAAGAGTATGAGGGAAAATGCTGCTTTTCACAGGTTGCAAACCAAGATCGTTTAGTGGGTTTCCCAAGCATTAGGACTCCAGGGACAAGACATTTGGCTTATGGTTGGTCAGGGAAAGTTCTGCAGCTGCCTGAAGGTGGGAAAATAGAATGATGGTTTTATTTTTATGTTGTTGATGAGATACCAGGGTAGGTCTCTACAACTGGAAAGACAAAGGGCAAGCGGAGGTCAGGGCTATTACACTAACTGAACTGATGTCTCCTAGCCTTCCTGGAGATGATTGTAATGAGACCAAATAGTCCCTAGCCCTGCCCATAATGAACACTTTCTGTGTTAGGAGCACTTTTCTCTGTAGTACAGTGACTGCACTGAGTCAGATGGCTTCACAGCCCCACCTTGCTCCAAACTTACCTGCACTGAAGGCTGGGATGATGAGATGGCAACAAAAAGCAACAGGTAGAAGAAGTAGAAATAAAATTCCACATTCACCTAATTATTGTCAGATGAGCATGAGCTGCAGGGCACCACAACAGAAGTAGTTCAAGGAGAGATTTTGAAGATGAGTTTACTATGTTAGCTAAATAAAAAATTAAAAGTTAACCATATTTAAAGTTATTAATGATATAAAAAGCTATGTTTAAAGTTTACTAGGTTAACTTTACATATGTGTGGAAGGAAATCAAGAGAGGTAGATGATAGACTGGAAGATGAATCTGCTGCTGTTAGCTGGGCAAAGTGAGGAAGAGTCAGTCTCGTAAGCTGTAAGATTTGATAGAAAAGGTGAGCTCAAAGGGGAGGACCTTACAGGGAAGACCACAAATCAGTGTCTGTGGGGAGGATGAGAGAGGATGGCAAGTTGATCTTCTGAATCCAGGATGCAAAGAGTTTTGTTTTGTGTGGATTTAAATGAGGTAGTTCAGAGAGTGTCTGAATATTGCAATGAGGACGGGATGCTGGCCTACCATTACCAGGACCTGGCCTTTATAGGGCAAAATACAAGCATAGTGACCCTAGAGAGAGAACTCTTTTGATGATGTCTTGTGAAGGGAGGACCCTTTTGGTGATGCTTTGTGGGCTGTTGCATTGCCGTGGCAGCAGTAAAATGAAGGACAAGAATGTCCAAGCAACATTTTAGTGGCATTGCATCTAATGTTAAGCATGTCAGTAACCCACTTGCATCATACTGAAGGGCTGTCCAAATTATTTGAATTACTTTCTTTATAAAGACTGATCTGCCTTTTGCCTTCAGGTAGTGTCCAGCCTTCTCAAGTCTGATTCCTGGATATTCCCAAAACTTCACCTTTCTGTCCAGCCTTCCAGTTATTTGAACATTATTTGTCCTTTTCTTCTTGTGCTTGTCTTTTTCTGTGCTGACTTTTCTCTCTTGGTGCCTAATGCAAGCATTATCATGTGGACTACAGTGTATTCTCTGAACTCAGATTCTTCTTTAAAGCACTTTACCACCGGGTAGCTCTCCAGCAAAAACTGCCTCTTGCGCTATTGTCAGCTTCATTTATCCCAAAGCACATCCTCGCTCAGGTTTGAGCACGTCTGTTTCACATCTCCTTTATTTGATGTCCCTTCTCAGCCCTTCCCACTTTTCTCCTTCCTGCTCCACTGTTTTAGTTCTCTGTGTTCACCTGATTTACCCTGTCAGCTCTGCCAAAGCTATTTGGCCCAGTTCTCATCCTAATTATGAAGATTTACTCCACAAAGATGGAGTAAGAGAAATTATTCTGGTATTGTTGATACACCAGGATCTGAATCTGGGACTGATTTCTTTCTTTCAATAGCATGCTTTATTATGGCAATATAATTGAAATATAACCTGCTTTCATTAATTTCATTTCATTTCTTTCATTTCATTTTCATTTCATACCAAACTCAAAATTTTTATAAGATGAATGCTAAAAAAAATCCTTACTGTAATTGTTGGTCTAATAAACAATGTCATCTGGTAAATGGCAGTCACTAAAGAAGCTCCTGATGATACAGTCAAAACTGCTATTAAGATGGTATTCCCTGTTGGGTAAGCCATTAAATCAACGTGATAGACATGCTAGCCTTCAGCAGCCTACAACAGGGAAGACTTTAAAGATTAAATTTCTTTTAAAAAATATTTTATAACTTGTAATCTCAGGAATAAGAAGGAGACTGGTCATTGTTGCCTGGAAGATGCAAAGCTACAGGGAGGAATAGCGTAAATCCTTCAGTTCATCAAGAACAAAACATTTTTCCATTGAATACAGCTTGAACCTTCCCTAGTGCTTCTTTTTCACCTGATATTCAGCTACATTCTCTGAAAGCATTGCACTTTGGCTGAAAACACAGCGTGGCTTCTTGCCAGATATAAAGATTTAGAGATATTTGTATGCTTACTTGACTTGCTTTGAATGGACATAACTGCTGGGTTTTGTACTGTCAGCTCCTTACATTCCTGCAGCAAACTCTTTCCTGCTACGCTCCGGGTCTCCCAAACTCCTTGCCTCTACAGGTTAGAGGACACTGAAAAAATGTGTAACCCTGGAGTGCCATGAGAGGTTTTGCAAAGCATACCATCAGCTGATGCCAATTTGAGCAACGATGGTCCATCAGGAATTTAGCCATGTTCCCTGGGGGTTGCCCAGGAATGACTGCTGGGGAAGCGGTTCCCTGGCCAGCGATGTCTTGTGTACATCTGCGCTGACTCACAGGCAGAAGGGAGATTCTTCAGAGCTGCTGAAATCCCCTGCATGAGATGATACCGATGCAGTTTCTTCCATGGGACAGAGGAGAAAAACGAGAAGAGAAACAAATAAGGGTCTGTAGACCTCCAAAAAAGGACAAAGAAATGCTTTTGCTGAAGCTTGGTTGCCTTCTTAGTGCACTCAGTGCAGCCTGGGGGGCTGCAGCCCAAAAGCCCTGGACGGGAAGTACCTGCCAACCTATGTGCATGTTTTCTTGCAGGCTACACCATGGTGACCACCATCGCCTTCTGCTGTGATATGTGATCCTTTTCCAATCGCTGCTGTCAGGAGGTGACATCTATAAAGGAAATTAGCTGTCAACTGACACAGGTATAACACTGACAGATATTAAAAATATTTCAAAGCCATTTAGCATCTCCTCTTTTCTGTGTGGATTCACTTCTTCTGGCCCTTCATGGTCTCCCTGACCTTGCCATGTGTCTGTGAGCTGCTGACACTTCAGCCGTGAGTTACGACAGAAGTTATGGATCTGTGCAGTCCTGTTTTATAATGATGATTTATCGTTTGTATTGCAGTCATGCCTGGAGGCCTCAAGCAAGATCAGGGCCTCACCATGCTAGTCAGTGTATAAACATGTATTAGGAGACGGTCCTGCTCTGAAAAAGATCACAGACAAAAGGTGGGAGGAGGAACAAAAACCTGGAGATGTGAATTCCATTCCCCAAGGCAACCCAAGGCTAAGGACCAGGGCAGGGATCAGCCGTGCTCATGTCCCAAGGCTCCTGCCTGCCCGTGTCCACACTGGGCTCCACTGTCTGCTGCTCCTCCATGTTTCCTCAACAGGGGCTGTGCAGGGGATGGCATGCTGGGGACTGCATGTTCCTGCTTCCCCATGCCCCCACCCATGGCCTGAAACCAGGCACAGTGTGCCAGGAGGCACATCTCTGCCTGCTCTGCAGGGTGCTGCGGGTGCGTGGGTGCCCATGCAGGTCACTGCTTCTGCTGCACTTCCAGAATTATTTTCTTTCCCTTGTTCGTTCACCACTGAGCAGACAGTCATTGCTACCAGCAGAGCTGTTGGTTATCACCTCCAAACTGAGACCGGATGGCTCCATTCCTTTTCAGAGCAAAACAAAACGCGTAACTTAAAATGATTCCTATCTTATGTACGGATCTAGGGTATCTTTGGTGAAACAGCAAGACTGATAATGTACTAAACTGAAAGCACAGAGACATACTATGGGACAGCTGCATCCTACCTCTACTTATGAGGCTTAGATCTCACTTCTGGCTATGCCTAAAGACTACCCTTGCTTTGCCTTTGCAGCAGTTAGGGGATAATTGCAAAGCAATGTTTTTCCTCCTTTTGTAATTGTTATTGCACTTGGCATTACAACCAGAGCTGTTCTTCTACACATAAAAATGCGGTTTCCAGAGCTGAACTTGAAAGCTGGGTGTGTGGAGTAGTGTCAGTCCTGTGTTTATATGAATTATACAGTTAATATTGCTTTGAAAACGTTGTGAGCTAACTCTCCTGAAGAACAAAACTCTATATAGGAAAGAAAAATGAGATGCAGGCTTGGCCTGAAGATTTTCAAAGAGGAAAAAACCAAACTGCACTTACGAAAATACTTGGTTATGCCTTTAGAAAAACAGGGAAATAAAAATACTGAGAGAACTGCTCTGTCTCACACTTCTGATAGGAGTACCAGTACAGCAGTCAGGAGCAGGCAGACAGGCTGAGATGATATTGGGGAAATTGAGGGGCCCTAGTGCGCTGTTATGGTTTGCAGAAGACTCTCCAGTGCTGGCTGGACTCCAAGGGCTGATGGAAGAAGCAGAAGATGCTGCTCATAAAGAACCTGGAAAGTGTGAGCTGCATCTAAGGGCAATGGAAATGTTATCACACTGGCAAGGCCACTGTCAGAGCCGCACAGGGGGGCAACCTGATGGAGAGCAGCTCTGCGGAGAGGGACCTGGGTGTCCTGATGGACGACAGGTTAACCATGATCCAGCAGTGTGCCCTGGTTGGCAAGATGGCGAGTGGCATCCTGGGGTACATTAAGAGGAGTGTGGCCAGCAGGTCAAGGGAGGTTCTCCTCCACCTCTACTCTGCCCTAGTGAGGCCCCATCTGGAGTACTCTGTCCAGTACTGGGCTCCCCAGTTCAAGTAAGATGAGGAACTACTGGAGAGAGTCCAGCGGAGGTCTACGAAGATGATGCAGGGACTGGAACATCTCTCCTACAAGGAAAGGCTGAGGGAGCTGGGCTTGTTCAGCCTGAAGAAGAGAAGGCTGAGAGGGGACCTTATAAATGCCTAGAAATATCTGAAGGGTGGGTGACAGGAGGACAGGGCCAGACTCTTTTCAGTGTGCCCAGCGACAGGACAAGGGGCAATGAGCACAAACTGAAGCACAGGAAGTTCCACTGAACACAAGGAAGAACTTCTTCCCTCTGAGGGTGACGGAGCACTGGAACAGGCTGCCCAGGGAGGTTGTGGATTCTCCTTCTCTGGAGATATTCAAGACCCGCCTGGACAAGGTCCT
>Ga0065711_1046533_pt1 | contig 12839 bp, 8 predicted proteins | sample Hoacrofraction12_FD_59098 | JGI IMG/M metagenome (GOLD analysis project Ga0065711, IMG submission 59098) | Hoatzin crop microbial communities from Cojedes, Venezuela - Epithelial fraction 12 v2 (version 2) | ecosystem: Host-associated > Birds > Digestive system > Esophagus > Crop | place...
GGTGACGGAGCACTGGAACAGGCTGCCCAGGGAGGCTGTGGAGTCTCCTTCTCTGGAGATATTCAAGACCCGCCTGGACAAGGTCCTGTGCAGCCTGCTGTAGGTGACCCTTCTTCAGCAGGAGGGTTGGACTAGATGACCCACAGAGGTCCCTTCCAACCCCTACTATTCTGTGATTCTGTTATCTGTTTGAGTGGAGGGAGTGGACTAGGTAGCCTTTAGAGGTTTCTTCCAAGCTCAACCATTCTGTGATAAAAGACACTCATGAAGGACATGTTAAGAGAAAGCATTTTTCACAGGATGTGCTAGATATCTTAGAAATCCCTAACATTTTGCCTCTCAAGCCCTTAGAAAAGCTCTTCTCATTTGCTCTAGAAACATCATACAGCTGTAATATCTTAGGTGCAAAACAACTGGCAGCCACAAGTCTTCTAATTACTGACCATCAGTTCCCTTTGTCTCTGAAAATGGCATGCTACTGTCATTACAGCTTTAGCTCAACAAAAGGCTTTACTAGCTATGGTACTACAGACCAAGTGCCATACATCCAGGTAAAAAGAAAAATAAAAACCAAAGCAAGTCTCAGGAAAACTTTAGCAGCATGTATTAATTCTGGTGAACCACAGCAGCTACACTGAAGCACAATAAAGAAGTTCCTCTTTTTCCTTATTTCCCTTCTAAGAGTTAAATGTATACACGCTCCCAGAAAATACTAACAGCTTGCTCTACCGATGGAAACCACATGCAAAATCACTGATTTTACCTTGAAGACTGGCAAGGTCTGAAAGGTGTACTGACAGCACCCTCTTAGCAGTAGGACAAAGCTCCTACCCAAAGACTCAGTGTGCCTGCATCCAGTTGGTTGCTAATGGTTCATCAGCTAATAGTTCATTAGGATGGCCAAAGTTCAGCTGGCAAAAGTCACCTATTTCTTCCAAACAACCTGCAAGGTGGTCTTGTATTTGCACACTGCTGCAACATCTTGGGGAAGGCTCTTTTAAATATCTGCAAAGAAAAGTGCCTGGTCATCCCAGATGTTTTTTTTTATTTTTATAATTGCCATATATAGTTCTTTGACCTGGTCTCCCTTCACGTTTCTCTTTCTTCACTTTCTTGGCTGTAACAGCCTACCTTGCAAAAGTTGCCTCACATATCCTTAGAACCAAAATGGTCATAAGGTCCATATGATAATCGTCACATCCTCTTCATGACATGATACTGTCCATATTGCATATCTAGATCTAAAACCTTATTGAGACAGTGGAAACATTTGTAAATCAAAAAAGTTGCAAAAATCATGGCAAAAGTGCTTAAATAAGTGTCCTGGCTTTGGACAATAAGTTTTTATAAAAACCATGAAATTAAACTGTCACATAGAAGCTAAATATCTGTCTTTTTGCTGGCTCCATACTACTGCACGTTTATCCTCTCTTTCATGTAATGACCTAATAGCAGAGTTTCCTCTTCTGTGACATGGTCAGCACCACACATTACTACACTCTCACAGCTGAACCTGAAAAAAAATCTTTACGACTACCGCTCTAGAAACGTATTTAGCATGATACAAATCCAATACACCCAGCTGAACTGAACAGCCCCTCACTGTTCTGTCTGAACGTCTGGACATCAACAGCCCAGCTCAGGTAGCAACTCAAAGTTCAGAGGACTCAGCTGCCACACAGGGGCCACTCTTCCAGAGGGGTGGGAGACAGGGTCAAGGGTCTTTCTGAGACTGGACTCCTTAAGTGACACATGGACTGTACTTTCTCATGCAACATCAGCAACAACTGTTATTTAACACTAATGACACAGAAAACACAAAGGCTTGAACCCCCTTTTCTTGTCCTTTGTGACTGTGTATCAGGGACATGTGCTACCTCTTTCCATCTTCCATTCATCTCCTCTCTCCCTCTCTTTATACCATGAGAAAAGATGTCAAGTCATCTGAAATGACAAACACACTTACTCTTCTTTGGAATGAGCAAGGCCAGACCATACAACACTACTTCCCCAATGCCCACACAATCGTAAGTTCAAAGCCAAGCCCAAAGTCACTTTAAAAACACATTCAACAGCAACAGCAACACAAAGTAAAAGAGAATACTTTATAATCCTTTCTTTAGAAAGATTAAACATTGTTTGGATTAAAAATGGGTAACTTTACTCTGGGCTGGTAACGAAAACTGCAATAGATAAACACTGCCATTTGCTTTTATCCAATGCACCTGCACCAAAATTTGATGGATAATGTAGTACAAAAAGAATTTTGCCCCAAATCCTGTTTAGCTTAAACTCTTACATCAATTACTTAGCATCAGTTGTTACACAACAGCAAAAAAACCAACCACCAAAAACCTTCAACAACCAAGGGGACAAGAACGAGTGGGACAGAGGGATTTGTGCAGCAGAAACTGTCTTTTACTAGACAACTGCAGAGAGTTTGGCGTAATGGTACTGCAATCTGATTAGCATAGCTCGCTACTTCTTTTATTAAATAATAATTTACAATAATGAACCCTCAGATGACAGAGATTAAAATAATTCAATATTACAGTAAATGCAGGTGGTACTAAATACATGACCAAATTTGATTCTTAGAAGAGATTCTAGCATATATGGTAACTGATCATCAGGACTCTCCTCCTCCAAACTAACTACTCCATGCCAGCTGTGTGTACACATCACATCAGGGACACAAACCCCTACCGCTTCATCTCCATTTCTGCTATCTTGCTCACACAGCGACATATCCAAACATCTAGCACGAACCTTCCTCTGCAGTGGATACACAGCTAAAATGAAGCCCACTCATCAGACCCAGCCCTCCTCTCTCCCACACACAGCCGGAGGCTTTGAACAATGGAGCCCCACTCCATTGCAGAAGTTCAAGGTCTTTTCAAAAGAAGAAACTGTCATCTCTGTGCATGCATAAAATGCCCCCAAGGAAGAAGCTTGTGTTTCAGCATTGCGCTTAGCCGCACAACCACCTGCCTTTAGCCAGAGTCATCTACAGCCAGGTAAACAGGGCACCACCAGCAACGCTGTGACGAGAGTCCCATTTAACAGGGACGGACAGCGGAGAGGGCCCCCAAGTTCAACCGTGGAAGAAAATATATCGGTACCTGCTCTCTTTCGGATTTTTCAGCATAGGAGCAACGGAAAAGCCTCATTCTATACAAGGTAATAAAAACTTGGATTTCTTTTTGACAGTATCACACACACGAGCGAAAGGAAGCATAAAAGGAAAATATGAAAAAATGCCCCAAATAGAAGGCAACACGTGCTTATAAATTAGTTATATTCTTTCAATCATCGGCTGCTTGAAAAGGACAACTGCATAGATCAAAGTACTCCGTTACACACCAGGATTTTTACTGCTGCAAACAGAATTAATTCAAAAGGAAAAACACCTCACTCAAATTTTAGGATGGAACAACATCCATTAATCAAGTGAAGAACTGATGTGATGCACCCGTTCAAGAATTCTCTCCAGTTGGGGATGCTGCAAGACGCATTCCTTCTCGCTTTCATTCCTAGTTGAGTTTCCATCTGCTGCCAGACTGCCATCAAACCTAGCTACTTGCTGCAGAAATATTAAATTAACACTTGCCTGCCTTTGTAGCCTATTCTCCCAGATGCAAACCCATCCCTCCTCTCAGGCAGGACATCGTCAGCCTCCCAAGGGTAAGCAAGAGGCAGATGTGCTGAAGGAGATGAAAGCAGCCGCTCATGCAAGCAAGCCCAAATGTCGTACGCAGAGGCCTTTCAAGCTGTGCTTGAATGTCTCCTAAAAAGACAGGAAAGGCCAAAGAAAAAGATGCTTCCACACTGAGAAGGGAATCGCCACCATTTTAATGCAAGGTTACACTATCTGCAGGAAATTCTTCAGTTTAAAGAGAGCACAACAGAAAGGAGAGGAAAGAAATCCCTCAAACAAATGTGTGACTGCAGAAATGCAAAAATGACTGGATGCTGCATTCAGAGGGGGAGAAAGCAGAGAACGCAGAGAATGCAAGATTTACAGGGCTTGCTGTCAGGCCAGGAACAGAAGCGTTCCTTCTACATCTGTTTGCATTCCAGGTGCTCAGCAAACCACGTATTTACGGGTTTAATCACAGGAAAGGGCCCATGGCTTTTAAAAGCCGTCAGCTTTCCTCACTGTACTGCTTAGCAACTCAATACGTAAAAGCAGGGAATTAACCTCAAGTACAATTATATATTTAAAATCCGTTCTCGCCTGCTGCTATTCAAGTATTTCTTTGTGTTTCCCAAGAAATAATCCAGTAACTTATGTTCTGCCCCACTTTGACCTGTGACTATATTTCATCTGTGAATTCTGGGTTGTTCTTGTTCTGCTTTTCAGGCAAGCTCAGGCAGCAGATTGTTCTGCACAGTCTGGCACCATTAGATTGCACTCTGCAATTCTGCATTTCACTCTCCTGGAGAGAACCATCTGCTCTACAGGTTTTAGATGCTGACCACCTGGGTGGAAGCAACTTCATTAAAAATTAAAAAAAAAAAGGTAATTTTGCACAGCACTTCCACTTAGGATGTACATGTATAACAAAAATATTCTCTGTGTTTTTAAAAATACGTTACATACACACTTTCTAGTTACTACAGTATCCAGTAATCAAGTTCTTGGCTTTACTATTTTGTTTCAATTTAGTATATTTTTCCGCAGTGCCTTAAACCTCTGCAGAAATTTGATGGATCCTTTCACAACAGCGCCACTGACTTCTCGTTGGAACAGATACCTAGAAAATATATACAAAGGCTCTAAATTCATTTAGAATCCATAAGGCATAGTCAATAGTGGAGTTTGAACAGGTAAACAGAATAGTTATATGAAAGAGGAGGAATTAAAAAGGGAAATAACATTTTCTTTTTTAGTTGAAAACATAAACAACATATAAAATTATGCTCTGAGCTGGGAACTGCCTCATTAATCCAGTCAGCACGTACGAACAGGGAGCTTTTCAAAACCTTGTAACATCTGCCTGATTCTGTCCCTTGGAAATCCTTTTCCATTTCAGTGGGATGAAACAAAGACCTGGGCAGAATACCTGGTAAAAGCCTTTGGCTACAGACAGCCTACTGCATACGTTATTGCATGCAAATCCTCAAGGGGAGCAGGGAGGGTACAAGGAAATCAACTCAGCTGTCAAGTCCTACCATTTGCTTGGTGGGGTTTCCTCGGAGTTCATAATCCATTCCAATTTACCTTTTTAACCCCAGAAATCTTCTGTTTTCTGGAACGGTACCATTATTATTTGTACAGCTTGTTCAACACTGTGCTCCTCTAAACAGCAAATAAGCAAACTACACATTTCGTCCGTGTCCTGTTCCTGTTACACCTTTACAGAGTACTCCATGTGTGCCAGCGACTGCCAAAACCTTTCTGACAAACATCACATTAATACACCTTTCCAAAGAATAAAGCATCAAACCTCCACATGCTCCAAGAGAATACAACAGGCCATACCCAAGCAATTTTCAAGATTTTTTAAAATATGGGGGTTTTAGATCTTCGGCAACTTCTCTAGCTACTCGATAGAGCAAACACGTCCTGCTGTTCCCAGAAGTGTGCATTTCTTTCAAATTCATTTCCATCGCAGCACCTGAACCAGGTGGTTGTTTAGCTCTTCCTCATCTCTGCTGGTAAGAAACAGCAGCCCAAATGAACAGAATTACTAATATATATATATATATATATATATATATGGAGAGACATGCATAAGTGCTATAACAAACACAATCAAAAGTAGTGGTTAAATACCACTGAGAGTTCATCTCTTCTGAAGTGACTATGCCAAACATTGTAAAATTGCATTTGCAATCTCTGACTGTGCTTGACCCAATGTTAAGGAAGGGTAATAGCAACACGCCAAAGAGCAGTACCACTAGGCTTGTTTAGACTATGGGATAAACACATCAACCCATGTTTTTCCCAGGTCAACTGCACAAATAAAATAATGTTTTGTTCTTTAGAACTAGTTTTCCTTAGAGAAATTCCAATTAGTTTATCAGGTAATAAATTAAGTTTCCCAGTGATTATTACATACGCACCCTTTCGCCCTTCCCCAGAACCTGCTGTGTGAGTGTCTCTGGCACAACCCCAACAGTGACCAGACATTGCACCCCCTACAACCTCTGGAGCTCACTGCTTGCAGCTTAATCCAGCTACCACAGGCTTAACTCTGCCTAGCAGAAACACTCATTTTCTTCTTCTGGAGACAATCCAACGACAAAAATATTATTACAAGCAAGATGTTCAGTACTAGAGAACTACAGCCACCCTGAATTGTGTTAGGGACCAATACAAGTGGTCGCTTCCACAGTCGATGCTGTTGCAAAGCAAAAAAAAACATGTGCCTGCGTGTGAGCTGCTTATGCTAAGAACAGCAAACAGCTGCCAAGAGCAATCGGTCTGCCCAAGCAGTATATAATGAGCTAACAAATAAAATAAGGAATAGAAAAGGCACATTAGACTCCAGAAAAAGCTGCTACTAATGTAGGAACCAAAACTGTTAACGCCTAGTTCTCTGTGATGTTTATTGCTACATACTGTAGCTACCTCATGGAACAAAAGACGAAACAGAAGTCGGTATAACTTTCTCTGACTTCTAGCAACACCAAAGCAGGAAGGCCGTACAGTACCTTGGGACAACAAGTAACCTAAAGAATACCTACTTCAACCTTACTTGAATGTATGCTATTACAAAGTTAAGAGACACCCAAAATGGTGCTTGCCGGATGAAATATTTGGAACAAAATGTTAATAAGCAAAAGAAAGCACAGCTGAAAGCTCTGCAAGTGTGAGCAGCGACACAGAGGGTACAGAGCACACACATGGTTACAGAGCTCTTAAGCTGTTCCTGAGACCAGAACCCACTATATTAAAACTCCCTTCAGCAAACACTCTGCCTAGTTATGAAATACTAACTACAGCAAGAATCATCACCCAGGATTAACAGCAGCCATCCATTAAGCAGAGGGCCCAGCTCCACACTTTCTTTGAGAACCGCAGCAAACAGGGCTTGTAGCCATTCTTGTTTCAAAAGTCATCCTCAGTAAATGAATTAGAAGTTGATTCTTCTTAAGTTGGGAGCAGAGAACACACAGGCCCAACTCCAGAGCAAAAGAAGGTCTCTTACTATCCAGTTCCAAAGGAAAAAAGGCCATTTCATATCCCTTTAAATGAGATATTATACTATGTTCTTCAGTAGTGTCACATCCGTTACTGCAGTGTACCCTGGATGTAGCAACTGAAATCATTACGCAGCAGTATTCCAGCACTCGCTGTAGCATTACTGCTAGCGTTACCAATGCAGACAAACTGTATTTCATAGTATGGGATACGGGAAGAACAAAAAAAGACTTAAAAGCTTCGAGTCCAACCAGGGGCTAATGTAGGTTATCTGTTTAAATTCGACAGCTGCACAACTCATAAGAAAAGTCTGAGATGAGAACTAACAAACTGAAGCTCCTTTGTCAACAGAAGTATTTTTAGTGAACTTTAAAACAAACAAACAAACAAAAGAAACCCCAACCCAAACCAAAACCACAATCACCCCCAACTCAGAGACATCTAAAGCAAGCCCCATTTTCCTTGAGGGAAGAGACAGACATTCTTCCTTACATAAAAGATTTTGCCTTATTTATTTTTTTTTAATAAGCAATGCTGCATCTTTCACCAGAATGTACTAAAAACTTTTTAAAAACATACTTAAGATGAACGAATGCATCTCCACATTTCCTCACTCCCCAGAAGACAATATAAACAGCTTGTTTTCAAACTGAAACTTCGTGTTTCCTTCATGTGGCTGGATATTCAACAGGTGCTAAGGCAATTCTGTGAGATTCACTGTAAACCAGCCTATTGACGTGATGTAGATTAGAGACAGAACTAAAACGCGTTTTCTTATTTCTTTTCAAAATGCAGGTCCTTTCAACTTTGCTTATAATGGGCTTTTACAAAAAACAAAGTAAAAATGGAATTTGCGCTGCTGCAGATGTAACTAGCTGCCTTTCAGAAGGGACAAGGCACAGGTGGTGGCAGAACCTTCCTCCAGCGGTCAGAGGGGTATCATACACCTTGAGGCTTCGCAAGGAGCCTGCCCACATCCAGAGAAAAGTCGTCTGGCCCACCTGGCCTCCACGACGTCCCCCAGACTTCAGAGGCAAACTAAAGGGCAAATCTGACTTTCCGGGGCTGGGCAGGGGTTACTGCCTTGCTCCTGACTTTAGACTTTCAAGCTTACTCTGTAGGTGAAAGATGTCACCCTTCTGCATGGGGACCCTGATGTTTTAAAACTCAGCATATGAACCACAGCAGCCAATGAAGAACTGGCACACTGGCGTTAGGAATCTGCAGCTTGGTTTCACCAATCTAAAAAACTTTCAGGGGAAGCTCTGCATTATCCACGTACCAGCCCTCCAACACAGCATTTAGAGGCCAGCCAAGACAAAGCACAAACTTGCACTGGTTCCACGTGCTTCTGAGAAAAGGAAGTGACTGAGAGAGGAAGGGAGCTCCAGACAGAGCAAAGAGGAACAACGGGAAGGGCCAAGGCCAGATGTGTTGAGGAAGCAGAGAGAGGAGCAAACAGAAGGTCACAGACAGCAGGAGACAGATGCAGAAGATGATGACTGGATGGAACCTGCATGGGGATTTTCACGAGGCAAAAGTGCTGCTGTGCTTTCAATATGACTTAGCACAAGACAAACTGATCCAAAAGCATACCGCATGATGCTTTAAGAAACAGAAATTTCTCAGTGATCTAGATTTTCTTGTTAGAGTGACTGTTTTCTAATCTAAGAAAACAACACCTGAGAGAATGTGGCAAGTTCTTTCTCCCCAGAACAAGAAGTTTAACTTCCTTCCCCCCACCATACTTTCAGCAAGAGGTTCTGGTGAAACACAGTGGGATTTAAAAAAAACCAAAAAACTAAGCAGACTTAAGTAGCTCTCAGCACAGTATTCAAGCAGTCTTCACCCAATCATGCAACAGAAACAGACATAACGTTGGGTGCCTGCCCCAGGGAGACTGGGAACACCACATCAATCACTTAAGCTTCTGCAAAAGGAAAACACAGAGAAAGGATGAGACAACGTAAAAAAAAAATAACCATTTCAGGTTTCCACAGCCTAGATTAGGAACACAGCTAAAAGCTTCCCATCAGAACTAAATACAAAGTTAAATACATGTCATTCCTAATACAAGGTTCGCTGGCGTCTTTAGGGATGGCATAAAGAGGATACAACAAAGAGCAAGCAGAAGATCATTTATCACCGCAGACAAAAAATCTTTATAAACAGACTTTATGATTGAAAAGGAGAAAAAGTAGCAAATGGATACTATGGCAGCAGAAATCACTTTTTAACTGATATTCCTTGGAGTACAACAAAACGAAAATTGCATGGATATAATTCAAAACCCTGGGAAGATTGCAGCAAAGCAGAGTACAGCCATCCCTCATCAAGAGATACATCTAGTATGTAATCAGCTAGTATTTAGTGTACAAGTAACAAACACAATTGCAAACCAAGCCATAATTTTGAGCACTGGCACAAGCAATGTTGCTGCTTTTCAAGAAGAACGTTAGCTTATCTACTGTAAACATCTCAAACATCTTTAAGATCTATGTCAAATGTATACACTGCCTAATGCTTCACCAGGACAGAGTGCAGTATGTGTGCGCATATACACACACGTGCATGAAACCCAACTCGGAAGAAGTGTAAGCTTTGTATCTGGTGTATTCACACACACATACTGATCTCAGATCTCCTTTAAGCCTAGAAGTGAACAGTTGACCTCCTTTACACTGGTTTCACGGAGAATTATTTTAATGAAAACAAATACAACTTTTTCATCTTTTGAGCAAATTTCACAAGTATAATTTTGGCATATTTACCGGATAGAAATCACAGTGAAGAAGCGTCATGCTGTACTGAATTTCTTGATGACAAAAGCATCACAGCTCATTTGACACAGGATGACTCAAATATCGAGTCTAGGATTATTCTGCAACAGTCAGAAAATCAGCAGCTTTTCCACATAGTAGCAATAGAAGGACTATAGCAAATTACTTTTCAAGATATGTTGCATTTCTCCTATAATGTAAATACCGTAACATAAGAATATGAAAAAAGCATTACAGGCTTTGGCTATGCATATTAAACGTGCCCCGATTATACATTTGACTTGACTTTACCAGGTACTGGTATTTATTCCTTCACCAACATTCAGGAAAATACTTCATTTCAAAGAAATAACAGAGTACCTTCAGCTTCCCTTATAATCAAATGTAATTTCAGCCTGAGGGTTCATGGCAGTCTCAGCTAATCATGCTCCTGGTTATTGGAGTCCCCCTCGCTCCCTTGCTCCAGCTCCTGGTCTCAGACATCCTCCAGTAAAATGAACTGCTTCAGCATACTAAAAAGCCAAGCACTATATTTAATAATCTAATTTTGCCAGGTTAGATTTCAGTGGGCTTCGCACGCTGGAGCAGCTGAACACGGGTCCAGGGGAGCTCCCGAGTGCAGGGGACCAGGCTGGGCAGCGAGCAGGACAGGCTGCTGCCCCCGAACAGCCCCCAGCCGGCCACACCGGCCACAGACGCCGCTCGGGAGGGCAACCACTGCGCTGCAGGGAAGGATCACTTACGTTGGCTCAGCGTTTCAGGAGGCGAAAGCAAAATGGATGACTGAGATTCCCAGCTCTGCCCACCTGAGGAAACATCTTCTGCAGGACTTGGTTCGCTCTCTTCAACCGACAATACGTACAATGGTATTATTGTAACACTTCAGTGACTGCATCAGGCCAAAAAGGATATTTGCAGTTACGTGGCTGGCAAAATAACAGCAGTGACAGTACAAGAACATGCTCTAAATTCCTCACGTAACGAGCCAAATTTACTATTACAGACAATTTTACAAAACTGTCTCAGCATTTTAACTTAAAACCTAAAAAAGCAACAGCACATATTGAAAAAAAAATATAAAGAGCAATCTCTTCATCTATCTCAAAAAAGGAAGTAATTAAGACTTGTACTTTTTCCAATATCATCAAGGACAGTGGAAAATTGCAGAGAAAATAAGAAGATTGCCAGGAATTACACTATTTATGTAGATGAAAAGATGGGGAAGAAGTGGGAGGGGAATAAGCTATCTTCCATAGTGTGTAGTTAATTTTCCAGTTGAATTGTCATCGCCACACTTCTACTTCAAATTTTACCACACAATTGCAGAGACATGAACCGCTATCAGATCTTCCAAATGCAGCTCAGATTTTCAGTCCAGAACTACATGATCCACTTTATACTAAATTTCACAAAATAAGCTGTTCTGAAAACTCACAGAAAGGTGAGGTTGCTCCAAACCCCAAAGTAACAAGCATGGATTGATCAGTTAGTTTCTCCAGCTCCTTGCTTTTTCTATCCAAAATTGGGTTACATTAAAATTTATTGCTTTTCTGTGTCTTAAAATCAAGATACTCAGTATATCAGCCATAACCTTTGAAATATTGTACTTGTCAGGCTGCATGTCACGTGATTTTTTTGGAAGATGCAGGCCTCTCTCCCGCAAGAAGTATCAAACACTACTGAATTTGGACTCCAAGATGTGTTGTGGAAATGGCTTCAAAAGTGTATTTACGCAATGCAGAAGAAGAAGAAAGCAAGGAGGGTAACAATGAATGACCATCAGGCATTGGCACTGTCAAAAGCCTCCTCCACTAGACACACTCATCCTGCAGATGCAGTGAACCTGTGTGAGAAACTACAGAAAAATACACACCTGTGCAACACTTTAAAAAAATACCTGCTCCCATCCGTTTGATCCAAGCATCTTCCCCAGACCACATCCCCCTCATGGTTTGATTAGCATGTTGAAGTAATGTACGTAGCAGGTACCGTGGAGACCCAGATTACGGAGCCACTGAAATAAAGCCCTTCCGCACTTGGAAAGCAGCAATATTAATACAATAATTATATGTTTCTTCACAACTATGTTTAAATCATCTTAAACAGCCACAATACTTAGGGAAAGGACAGGAGAGAGAATTTTTTCCTACAACACAGCATAACTTTTTCTGCCTGGTTAAGGTAAACGGACAGCCATCATTTGTCATAAAGTCTATCAAAAGATTTAAAAGTCACTGGAAGTGTATAATGATAATAGAGAATTAGGAATTTCTCATCGCTCAAATAATCTTTCTTGCACCACTTTACCCATCATTTTATCCTCAGAAAGAGGATAAAAGGCTGCTGTCTTGGACAACATTTACTAAGTAGATGGCTGGTTTCCCTTAAATAGTTTATTAATTAAGAATGCAAACATAATCTTAGTTTTAAATTTCATCACAGCCCAAAAGACCAGGCTTCTCCTTTTTCACATGATTTTCACTATCTGATTTTTCTTTTCCTTTCTTATTGATACTTTCAAAACCAAACAACTGTTTTATTTGTGACACGAAACACATGGTGTTTCAGCAAAAATAGTAATAATAAAAAAACCCTATCCTTCCACCTAACTGCATCATAATTAAGCGTCGTCTTCTCTTCTGTTTCTTTTACAAGTCCTATTGCCACAGCAGCGCAGGAAAGGATGCACTCTTGCAACATCTGATGGATCAAAATAGGAAGGTGTTGGGCAGAAAGTGTCATATATTACTTCTTCCTTAATAGTCTCATAAGATAAAGGCTTTTTAAAAAAATATATAAAACCATAAAACTTTATTCTTCAGTCAAAGTGTCAAAGCACATCATATAGTTTAACTAAAGAAATCTCTAGTAACCAAAACCTAGTGAGGAGGCTCCCCCCCCCCCCCCCC
>Ga0065711_1046534_pt1 | contig 12839 bp, 8 predicted proteins | sample Hoacrofraction12_FD_59098 | JGI IMG/M metagenome (GOLD analysis project Ga0065711, IMG submission 59098) | Hoatzin crop microbial communities from Cojedes, Venezuela - Epithelial fraction 12 v2 (version 2) | ecosystem: Host-associated > Birds > Digestive system > Esophagus > Crop | place...
CCCTCAGCCTCTCCTCGTAGGAGAGATGCTCCAGTCCCCTCACCATCCTCGTAGCCCTCCGCTGGACTCTCTCCAGTAGCTCTTCATCTTTCTTGAACTGGGGAGCCCAGAACTGGATAGAGTACTCCAGAAAATGGAAAACCAAAATACCTGTCCCCAAGCTAGGACACTCTTTCAGAAACTCAGATTCTTGTTTGGGTTTTTCACTTCTGGCATTTCAGTAGCTCATGTTCTCTCATATTAGCGCTTTAGTTTTGGGGAGGTATTAGGTTTTTAATACAGCAATTTAACACAAGTTCTGAAGTTTGCTTTCTAGCAACATTATTAGCCTATTTCACTTTTTGATTACAGGGATCTTGGTTGTCTTGATATTGTCTAAATGTAATTGGAGCAGGAGACTAACAGAATCATGGATTGTGTCCCTTAGATATTCATACTAGTAAACGGCTTTTAAACCTTTCTCAGATCAAGGTGAATTTTAAGGTAAATGGGGTAAATATGCTGTCGTAGACACAGATGATAAATATGAGAAAAACAGCAGAGAAAATTTCCTATTGAAAGCACAAAGCAATGGTGCTGGTAAACAATAAAAACCATTAAGTTAGCTATACACTAGAAGAGCAGAGAGTGAATTAAGATAAAGTGAAAGCATCTAACTGCTTAAAGACCAAGAAACATAAAAATCAAAGTGAATATAATTTGTCTTGCTGCTGTAGAGTAGCCCAGTAGTCACTGGAAAAGATCATTAATTTTCATGCAAATACATATAATTAATAAGAAACCCCAGGAGTGTGTGTTCCCAAGAGATAATTTCAGCCCTTGGGTGTGACCTACCGTGTGATGTTATCTCAGCATGGCTCAAATTCCATACCCCTCTTGAGCTAATAAAATGAAGTTTTCCTTCTGAAGACTACTTTGGTAACTTTGGTTATTGACTTTCATTCCCATGTTCTGCAACATTAGTAACACAACCAGTATACGAAAAAGAACACACGCAACAAACTGATCACAAACTAATTTAGTAGCAGAGAGAGAAGACATAGCAGTCAAATCATGGGGAGCATATGTCATGCACTAGCAGAGCCCGAAAGAAACATCTCAAAACAAAACAAAACAAAACCCAAAAGAGAGGCTTAGTAAGCCAGTTAGTAGAACTATATGATACATCTATTACAGATAATCAAAGACCGGAGTATCACCTGAAATCATTTCTGTCTTGACTACACAGAAGTGCCTAATTATACCTCAACAGAATTCAGATCCTCACTGAGAACTCAAAGCTTACAGACAGCATGCTGCTGAGGATGTCCTTCAGAGCCCTCTGTAGTTACAGATCACTTACATTCTACCTTACAGATGCAAAAGAAATACAGAAATGGCTGGAGATTGAAAAGGATGAGCTGGATGCTGGTTTGAGTACTAAGAAAAGGGTGGAGGAAAGGGAAGAATGATGCTAGGAACTGATAAGATGACAAAGGGAGGTCCTCTGGGCAACTGGGTGTATTTGCTGCAGTACTGCGAGGGATGTGGAAGTTGGCAAAGGAGGCGAGGTATCGTGGCAACTACTGCTGTTTTACTGGAAACTTGCAAAATGGTATTGGTTTCTGGAGCAACAAACATGATCGAGAAACCTTCAGGCTGGTTGTTCAAGAAGTTCAGTAATATTTCTAGCTGACTGAATCTGACGTCACCTCACTAAAACAGAACTTCAGAAGGAATAAAGGTTGAGCCTCAGAGCTCATTATGGAGCTCTTTAAGCAGTTTTGCTTTGTAGTGATGAAGCCGTGAAACAATGTTATGTGGACCATCCCCATTGGAGTCAAGTGTTGGGTGATGTAGGGATGAGGGATCAAACTATTTAAATTACTTCTGATTAAATTACCTAAACTTTTAATCTTCCCCACCAGTAACAGAACCAACTCAAAACAACATAATTTTAATCACAAATTGCTTTCTCTAAATACACATTCCAAAGTTTTCCAATGGTTAGAATATAAAAGAATCTTCTCTTCCTGTGAACCGAAATTCAGAAAGATTTCAGATTCCAGCTTTATCTTTCAGGCATCTGCAGTACTTGTGAATCTTGTTCACTGATGTATTTGACTGTAATGACATTCTCTTTCAGAGTTTATACGGTTATGTTTCATGTTCTCATCATTAACATATCTCTGCCTTATTATGTATGGCCTGTCCAAAGGATTTCCTTTCTGCCTGTGAAGCACTCCATTGCAGCAGACTACAAGACAAACCTCTTACGGAGGTTTTTGAACAGGTTTGAAAAAGGTACACAGTTAGCTGGGAAGCAGATCATGTTATATGTTGGAAAGACTCAGTGTAACTGGATTTATTATGATATTAATCATATAAATGTGCTTATAGCCTTAGGCATAGGAATATCATCACTGTAAATTTGATAAATAAAATCATTTTTTCTGGTTTAAAAATTCAAAATTCATCCCTACAACAAGGGATTTAGATCTACTTTTAACTAACAGAGTCTCTGTTTTCCTTTCATTGTAAAGAAATCACTGGAAAGAATCAAATCCCCTGTATCTAGACATACTGTACTCCAAAAATATTCTTTTTGGTAACAAATGAGGTGACTGATGTCCCAGTTTTTCTAGCAGAGATGTAGTGTCCGCATTTTCTTTCTTTTTATATGGGTCACTCTAACCCAGGTTTCAAATCCCTATCAAACATCACAGAAATGGCAACTCAATCACCTCGTCCTTCCAAACTCTGCAAGAAAAGAAATTTTCCTGAAAGAGGCAGGTTTGGGTTTCCAAATCTTTATAAAGCTTTTCAGACTCATACAAACTAAACCTATGGGGATAAAAAGACCAACAACCCAAAAAACAAAGGAAGGTTTAAAAAAGCAAATTAAATTAGATCTCTGCTACAACCTCCGCTGCATATGTCTGCTCAGGCAGTGGGCCAAGAGTACTTTAATGTAATAGTCATCCATCCATAGACCTGTAACTGGTATATGCAATTACATAATGCTTCTAATGACTCTGTTTGTTGTTTATCTAATCCCTGTAGCTTGCAGTGGTGAAAAGAAGGTGTTTGCTATTGACACCTGGTGTTGAACAAGGAGAGGACTGGTCTGGATCTGTTTTAAAACTCCAGCTAAACAAAGCAGAGGAATATTTCTGACAGTACCAAAATGAAATAGGGGACCATACTAATGGGGATCAAGAGAACACACTGAACAGGCCAGGCCTTGTTTGCTTTTCTAATATTTGAAAATTTTGCCTTTATATTAAAAGTTAGACTTGTAGTTAAATAAATTTTGTCTCTTTTGACATGATAAAGAAACTGCAGCTGACATGCTTACAAGTGGCTGATTGGGAGCCAGTAACTATCAGGAGCAGGTGAGTGGGAAAGCAGCCCATGCAGTAAAAGTTCGTCAGAAATCTACTTCCAAAATACTCTGGGGGTGGGAGAATAAACTATGCACATGAGGTGATTACTCACTTGTTATTACTTTCCTAAGTATAAGCTACATCACGTCCTTTGACTTTCATCCTGATTTTTCAAATTTATTTGGGGTAAGGGCTGATTATAACCTTTGGGAGAGCAAGGGGGCAGGGATAATAGACTCAGTCCTTGTGAGGGGAAGTATTACTTGCATGGATACACACAATTTTATTTCATTTCTACAGGCTTCTAAATGGGAGCTCAAGATAACGTTTGTGAAACATTAGATAATCTCTAGCCTTTTAAACTTTTCTTTTAAAGGTTGAATTTATATATTTCAGCCCTTATCCTCAGATCAGAGTGTATCCACAGCTCATGTAACCCTTCTAGCAGCAAAAGCTGAATGTCCTATTTCAATTATTAACACGGTTTTAGGAATTTTATGGCCTCTTGATTTTTCTAGAGCTAAATAAAATTGGAAAGTAGAGCCATTTATTTGACGTTAGCACATTTTTATACCACAACTATAGGAAGCCTTTTTGCTGAGGCAAAGGGTCAGAGAAAAAAATCAGTATCTGATTTGTTTGCTTGCTTGTTTCTTCAACACAGTTCATTCATCTTCTGTAAAACAAAATTACTATTTCATGAAGAAGTAGTATGCTAATAGAAAGGAGATCTTGGAAAGGTAAGATTGATGCATATGTTACATCTGAGAGATAAACACTCAAAGAGGATTCAAATACAAGCCTGTCTGCCTGAATCTTGACTGCTCACCAGCTGTCAGGGATGAAGAATACCAACTTCCACCACTGAAGAGGATGTGGCACTTAGCGTCCTCTCCCCACTTCCCAAATGACCAGGTATGTCTTCATGGCTGAACAGCTATGTAATGCTTTGTGGCTGGGTGAACTGGGAAGGAAGGGTAAAATTTACCCCTTTGGTTTTAAGTAGACTGCCACTTCTTCCCCTTAGGGACATGTACAAAAATAACGAGACGCTTTGTTCATACCAGTGGGGGTTTGTATATCTCCCCCAAAATGCCGGTTGCTTGTACATGCCTTCGCCTCTCTCTGTCAGGGGTATGTCCGTATTCGGAGGTTTTCAGAATTACAGGTTTAGCCCAACCTAAGAAGCATATTCTTTATTAAAACCAAAAGATGTTTCAGAAAGTATCACTTTTGACTGAATCTCTCTCTCAAATCTAGTAACACAGTAGAATGACTCTTCTAGCATAAAAAGGTTACTCTAAGCTTTGTCCAAGACCAAGCACCCATTTGTGCTTTCACTTATTTGTAACACTAAATGGATCTCTTCTTTAAGCTGTTCTAGGACAGCACTATATTTAAAGGAAGAAAACAGTGCCAGGTTCTTGTTCTACCTCCTGAAAACTAATCAAAGTCTCTTTCTCAGTGGCCACAGCCCCTGGCACTCAGAATATGCTTCCACTGTTGGGCAATCGGCAAGATGAAACCACTGCCTGCTGAGTGAACCATGGCTGTCTCAGGATTTACCTGTCTTTCTCCATCTGTCTCCAGTCCCCAGCTGTGCTTGAGCCCCTCAGGCAGGGACAGAAGAATTGGATGCACACAAAGTACCTCTTCAGTGTGACCAATACAAATAATTGTGTTGGGGTTCTCTAGGAGACAGAGAAAGAAGAGAGATGCACTATTGAGCTAAGCCCTCACCAAGGCCTGCGTGCATGGGAAGAGTAGAAATGCTCCTTGCATCCAGAAGAAGGAAAAGATAGAGAGTCCATACCCTGGGTCCCTCCCTGACTCCCACAAAACTGTATCAGGAGCCAAAGGTGTCTGACAACTATGATTCCTTCTTTTGGGTTCCTGTCAAGATCTGTAGAACTATATTTCACGATCTTTGGCATAGACAGACTGAACAACACCATGCACATTTCTTTCAGCATGTCTTCCTCTCAGCCTCAAATATGGAGCTGTTACAAAGTTTAGTACATTTAAGATGACTATAGATAGTGAGGAAGGGTAGAATTTGTCACAGAGGATCACATTCATTTTGCAAAAATAAGTTTATCGTACTTGGCATAGCAATAAGAAAGCTTGGCTAGCTGGCTGGTCAGCCCTAAGAAGAAGTGAGCAGCATCTGTTTAAGTCTCTGAAGTAACACAATCCATGCATGGCATTAGGTTATGTTGCATCATTTAACACAACATAAACCTCACTCACCTTTTCCTCCCTTCTAGTGCTACTTTCTTCCAGTTTGTTCCCACCCTAACTGGCTGCAAAAATGCTCAAGAGTCCTTGTTGCTTTAAAATTTCTGGTTTTTTCTGCTCTAACTTCTTCAGGTAATTTCATTTTTTTCCTGTGCTGCCTTTCTGGGAACCACTGAACCCACATCCAAGAAGTGTTCTCTCTCCCTTCCGCGTCTCATTGTAAGACATTTTGTGGGTTTTTTTGACTGAAGTGCTATACAAAACTAAAGTGTATTGTTATGCCTGAGACTTTCTCATACAGAAAGAAGCACAAAACACATTTAATCAAATTTAATGAAAGATTGCCATCAGGTGTCTAAATGTCTCACTTGCCTGTTTAGTTGAGTTATGGCAAACAATGGTACCCAGAAATTTAATGTATGTAATAATTCAACATTTTTTTATTGTGTGGACTTACTTTGTGCCAGCTCTATTGAACTAATTTACAATAATGGGACTGAAAACACCCTAATTCAAATACAAAACAGAAAGAAATATTTCTTTACTTTTCTCACTTCAGAATGTTTCATTTAGAAATATTAATAAGCTGATAACTGAGTCTCTTCATTATAATATAATGCTCAGTTGCATAGGGAGCTATTCTTTATTCAGTGGGTTACACTCTAGTATATCACGGGGAGAGATGTATTAGTCTGTATTCAGAGTTTGTATAAAAAAATGAAACTTCAGGGTAATAGAATTGCATCTTTTATACTAGTGCTGCTATTTGAAAACGGAAGGACAAGTTCTAAATGGGAAATTCTAAGCAGTATCTGCTAGAAACTCACATCTACATTTCCCATGTGCCTATCTGCCTGGCCATACAGCTGGGGTATGTCAGCTAAGCAGTTCCTAATACCATTGTGTCAAAACAGAAGGATCATTAGAAACTGTGCTTGTCTATGTGGCTTCTGTCACCTGTTTCTGACACCCCAAATAATTTTTATATCTTCTACAGCAAGAAACTGTGCTGTTAAACAGCTTCCAGTAGTATAGCGTGTATGACGAACAGAGGCAGAGATAAAATGATGAAAGGGATGAATCAAAAAAACACCAGCCACAAGATTACTGGAGTTAAGCCCATTCACACATGAAGATTTGACAGCATAAAGAGGGTCTGCACTGAGGGATGCTGCATCCACAGGTCTACACAGCAGAGTCAGAGCTACACAGATACTGCAGAGGTGTACAGCAGGAACCGTAGCTGCATCTGAGAAGCAGCTGCTCACTGCTCTTCCAGAGTTAATTGGCTCTTCTCTTCAAATGAGCTAATTAGCCTGAGCACAGCCCTGCACCGACACAACCATACCAGTCCCGGAGCTGACTCATTAACTGGCTTGATATCCTCTTCATTCACTAATGTGGATACTCGCACCACTCTGAAGAAAAGTGTGTCCTGGTAGTTAGGTACTAGCTTCTGCACTAATTGGTATCTGAACATTTTAGAAAATGTGGAACTATTTCAAGAGGGGACAAAAAAAAAAAAAAATCAATGTCCCAAAGCTTAGTGGTTAGAGCATTCATCTAGGAAGAGGGAGGAAAGCAGGTCAAATTCTTGTTTTCAGAAACAGGTGTAGGTAACACTCCCTCCCGATTCTAAGTTAATTTTTTCACAGTTATCAGGAATGCTCTCAAAAGACATCTTTTACAGAACATAAAATAAAGAGAGTTGTGGGGTTTTTTTTTTGTTCTTTGAAATTCTTGATTCTTCCACTAACCCAAAATTCAATTACCAGCAGAGCCTTAATAGCGAATACAGATTATTGACTGCACTTGAGGCCAACCGCAATGAACTGCCAGAGGGTTAAAGCCATTCCTAGGATTAGGTAATACTGCCTGAAGCCAATCGAAAGGAGCACTTTAATACCTTTGGGCAATAGTTTACTGCAATTTCCCTCAGACCCAGTCAGCGATTAATTAACCTTTTAGAATCTTCTGGGTTAATGGAAGGTTTGCGCTGGAAAGCTCCACAGATTGAAACATGAAGAGAGATCATCATCAGCAATACTAGAATATACATGGTATCGGTAGATGAACCACTGTTTTCAATGTTTGTTAGGCTGTTGCTTCAGCCTCAGGGCAGTATTATGTCCTATTTACAGTCAAATGAGCTTATGTGAAGTTATCTCAACCACTAAGAAAGGTTTTTGCACGTATAAAATAACTGCTGTTTATCTTATAACTGATGATTATCTAAAACCAACTCAGTTCAAATTCTGTGTGTTTTCAATCAACAGGAGTATAAAAGGCTGGGAAATTGCTACATGAGAGATATATAAAGTGACAACAAGGAGCCCAAATGAAGAAATGATGATCCATATTTCTACTCACCTCAAACCTTGTGGATATTTGGATGTGGATGTCAGCTGTGTCCAAGACAAAGAAAGAGGTTTGTGAATTGCATTTGATTAACTGCATGCCTACCTTTTGCGGTAAGACCACACTCCAAGCATGTATTGGGAAAGTAATTATACTACTTAATCAAAACATCTTTAAAAGATTATCAGCTTAGCAAGTGTAAAGAATAAGTAAAATAACACCATCCTACCAGATGCCTACTGACTGTCAGTAGCATGCTTACTGAAGATTTCAGCACACCTGAGTTCTGAAACTGCTACAAGTTAAGAGACTATATTAAATGCAGATCACTTCTGAATCCCTAAAGCCAGCACTGCAGCAAGACATTTAAATGATGACACAATGAGTTACAGTCTGCCAGCTTGGCACAGATTCAAAGTGGCAGCAGCTGAGGTGTGCTTTAAAAATAGGGATTTTTTTAATTGGATTCAAAAATCAATTAAAATCCCATTAGAAACATAATTGTAGTGATACAAATCATAAAATAAAATCTTTTACAATAAACTATAAAACTGAGGAAGCTTACATAATTAATACTATCTATTGCACAGATAGACCCATACCTTTCAATCACGTACAACTTACATGTCAAGAGAATGCGTTTGAAAAGTAGGGAGTGCAATTTCAATAGGAGGTCAACATGTATGGCATAGGATTCAGAGTGTGTTTCTTTAGGTAGCTTTGATTTCCACCCCTTCCTCAAAGCCCCAGATCATACACTGCTTCTGGAGATTAAATGACAGCAAATCTAGATTGCAAAACAATGAGACATGCCACATGATGGTGGCAGCCAATTCAGTAAAGTGGCTAGTGGTCATTCATCACATTTTTGATCCCTGGATGAGAAAATAATCAGCCATTTTTCTGCTGGTGTAAAGTCAATGCATGTCTTAGGCAATGAAATCGTGTCCCTTTATGTTGAAAATGAATGTGCTTTAATTGCTTTTTGATGGGAAAATTAGGGTGCAGGTAAAAAAATGCCAACATATCTTCTGCCAAATACCAAGATTAAATTATTCGTTCATTTTGTCATTAATTCCAGTTTTCCTTAGCTGTCAGCCTTGCTTGGACTTTTCTGGTAAAGCCACCCCCATAGTTTCAAGCACTGGCACTCAGTACTTACACAGCATGCTCTATGCAAAGTTGGATTGTTGCCTGTTTATTCTTGTGGGCTTGTAGAGCTTTATGCTGGCGTTTGTACTATGGTGAGGTGTTCTGGTTCGGCTGCGGCCGGTAACAAGTGGCATGCGGCCGCCCCTGCCCCCACCAGGGTGCGGAGGAGAATGGAAAGAAACAGGCAGAAACTGGTGGGTTGGGATAAGGGCAGTTTAACAGAACAGCAAACAGAGGGAATAGGAACAACAACGATACAGAAAAGGGGATTACACAGAACAAACCTGCAGAACAGAGCCCGCAGAACAGAGCCGCTTTCTTGGACCGAACCTCCACTGAGCCCTCCCGAGCCGCGAGTGAGTTCCCCCCCGCCCAGCTCCCTCCCACCAGAACCCAGCATGACAGTACATGGTATGGAATACCCGGCTCTGTTTGGCCAGGTGGGGTCAGCCCGCCTGGCTGTGCCCCTTCCTGGAGTCCGGTGAAAATTAACCATGTTCTGGCCAAAACCAGGACATGAGTAAATTAATGACCTGCCCATTTTCCAAAGAGGTGAAATGAGAAAGACACCTTTAAAAACAACTCTTCAGATTTATAGTAAACTTAGCTTTTAAGATTCCTCCTCACTAATCTTGCTTTATACAGCATTTTTAAAACAGTATTGCATTAGTAAAAGCTGCCAGTCACAATAAATTATCACATTTTCTTTTTTATTATTTTGCAATGATGCTTTAAATACATATTCCTGTAAAGATTAAGTGTATAATTTAATTGTCCTTGTATCAGATGAAAAAACCATGATTCCCCACAGCAGCCTATTGACTTCTTCAACCTTGCCTCTTGAAACCTTACTGAACGCAGAAGCTGATACTGCAGGTTTTATATTTATAATGATTAATTAATTCTGCACTAAGCAATGTTCCTGACTGCAAGAACAAAATCCACTTTAGAAAACATAAATGACAGCTTGCCTAAAATAATTAACACCAGTGCTGATAGAATTGGGATGTTCTCCCTCTGCTTTACACTAGCGTATTTGAGAGGATTTAATTACTAATATTTCTGACTAGCAGAAGAATTGCATTAAAGGAGCACTTCATGTGGTAGGATTGAAAACTCACATAAGATATGTTATAGAAATATAATGTGGATGGGATAAATCCTGGTTAAAAATGAAGATGTAATTAACCCACAGTTAAGCATACAAGAGTATTTCCATTTTTACAAGGAAACCAGATTGTGTTAAAAATAACCTGCACGAAAGTATCATCTCATTTCTCGCTCAGTCAAATAGCCAGGTAGGGTTTGCCTATGCGGCACAGCAACCCAGAACTCTTCCACCTCTGTGCAGAGCAAGTCTGATTGATAGGGTCTGTCCTGGTAACAAGAACACCAGTGAACGAAGCACGGGTGTTTCATGGCCTGGAAAGGACCATCCTTCCACAACAGCTGCAGCAGGAGCTCTCTGCTCGCTATTCATTGCGGATGGAATTTGGCCCTTAGAACGCTGACTAGTGTAAACCTACACATTAGCTTACATGACGCCTTGAAACAGGAGAACTCTTTCCTGGAAGGGGATCCTGGGTATTTTCTGTGGGTGAGATGGCCTTATCTGCCAATTCTAGCACTGTGTAACTGCTTACAGAAGTTAACTTCAAACTGAAAGCTCAAGTGACTGGTTCCTATGGTATAAATACATGTGGCAGGAGCACGTAAGAGTCTGCTGTATTTTCCTTTGAATTGCTGGGAAGATTTCATAAAATTGTGGCAAAAATGCAGACTCCCAGCCAGAGAAAACAACATGGAGTTATTGTCACACTGTCTTATTCAAAGTGAGGACTTCTGTGGACAAAATGATGCAATAGTACCATCATGGCTTTCTCCCTGCTAGTCCTTATCACCTTACAGCTTCCCTATTTCAAATGTACAGTTTAAAAATCTGAGTATTGGCAATGAAATTCCTGTGAGTCCATCTTTATCCTTTCATGCAAATCCATATGGGTGGTTGGCATACATCTGACACATATCTCCACTTTACCTGCAACCTCTACTAATTGTTCCCTGGGTGGAGTTCAGGAACTTCACCATCATTCAGAGGTGCAAGTTTATGAACATGTAAATACCTACAGCACACCTGAATTTTTTTTCTTATATGTTTGTATTTCACACTGCGTGAAGGAGCTGAGAGATTAATAAGTCGGGCATTACAGTGTCCTTCCTGTCACTGGCAGATTTTCAGCACAAATTTCTTCTTTTATTGGTTGGGGGTATCATAAAAAATCTCAGCATTAACAAAAGCCCAATTCTGGAAGGGAGAAAGTCCATAAAGTTAAAATGAACAGCCATCTGGCCTATTTTCCAACGTGTTCCATCTCCTCTAGTGGCTTACAGGCACATGTTTTGCCTACACAGAGCCTTTCTTAAAGGTGCGATTTTGTATCGCCTGTAAACCCGTCCCTCTCACTTGTGAGTGGAAAAAGGGAGAACCAGAAGGCTTGATTTACTGAAACAAATGGAGGCAGATGTAAATTGTCTTCCTAAGGCAGTACATTCTCTGCACCCTGGGTGGGATTACTCCTAATAAACAGTAGGGATTGGAAAGGGCATGAGAAAGCAATCTGTAACCTCTCTTTAGGTATTCCTCTTAATACTAATTATTACTTAATAATGCATAGCATTCGTATTTCCTTGTAAATGTTAAAAGTGCTGTAAAAGCTTTAACTGGTTAATTCTCAGGACACCCTCGAGAGGTGGGCATATGAGTATTATCTTCATTCCATACTTCTTTCCATAATAAGGGAATAATTAAAATGAAATTGATCAGCTAACTTTATAGAGACTTTAATTCCTACAAATAGGAAATAATAGGTCTAAATGAGTATGCTTCTGGGTGTTTAAAAGCAGTATTCATCAGCTGGATTACAACTGATTTTTCAATGTAATTAACTTTGTATCCAAAAATCAACTTTGTTCGTTCACTTCTAGTATATTAAGCACAATAGGAGGGATGCCCCATTTTCTCTGGCAATAATCAGGTTTCCTTCAGCCTTGTAATTGATTCAAGCAGGAACCATATTATTGTCTAGTAAAACAGAGCATCCCTCCTATTATCCCTTAAGTAGCAGTCAGTCTAGGAAGAAAACAGTTACAATGATATATGCAGTTAAGACAGATGACAACTAAATAGATATCTGAGTAAGCTAGAAAGAAAGAATTAAACAGTTTGAAGAATCAATAAAGGTACTACTTCAGCTAATCATTGTGCAACTTTTCAACTAATCTCTCATTATTATTGTTCATATGCTGAGTGCCCCAATACTATTACACACTGTACAGACACATGGCAAATCCAAGAGCCCTCACAATCTAATCTGTCAGCTTCTATTTCTTTCCCAGTGTTTCTGTATCCTGTCTCCTATAGCATTCCAGTTCCCTATATTTTGATGTCTCTACATTCTTACGCTCGTGCACCCCCCTGCCAGAGGATCAGAAGGCTGAGAAGGACTGATCCTACTGCCCCCTCTGTTACAGAGGGTCAGGCACAGAGTTGTGGGGCAAAACAAGCTTGGTCAGTACCATTTATAGAATCATAGAATCATAGAAAGCTTTGGGTTGGAAGGGACCCCTAGAGGTCATCTAGTCCAAACCCCCGCAGCAAGCAGGGACACCGCTAACTAGATCAGGTTGCTCAGAGCCCTGTCCAACCTGGTCTTGAATGTTTCCAGG
>Ga0065711_1046535_pt1 | contig 12839 bp, 6 predicted proteins | sample Hoacrofraction12_FD_59098 | JGI IMG/M metagenome (GOLD analysis project Ga0065711, IMG submission 59098) | Hoatzin crop microbial communities from Cojedes, Venezuela - Epithelial fraction 12 v2 (version 2) | ecosystem: Host-associated > Birds > Digestive system > Esophagus > Crop | place...
CCTTTTTTTTTTTTTTTTTTTAATTGAAGCTTGGCATTTTGTCTGCTATATTTTGGGTACTTCAAAAATCAACAGAGCCAAAACAAATTGTAGATGAAAGATAGCAACAGAGAGGAGAAAGAAGAGAGCAAGAAAAAGAGTTAAAATAAAAACAGAGAGAAAAATACCCAACTGACTGGCTTTCCTGCTCTCACATAAATAATGGACAGCCAGTAAATAAATAAGCTACAGGGCTCAGCCAAGCCCAGGAGACTGGTGGACATGATCCTGCAAGTTTATTAGAACACAGAAACACAGCTGGAAGGAGACCCGGGAGGTCACCAAGTCTAGACTGCTGCTATCTCTGGCAGTGCCTCACTCGAGACCCCCACTGGGACCAATTTTTCTCAGCTAGGAAGATATGGAAATGCCCCACCACAATCAAACCTGTGATTTGGGACTTACACCACTGGGTATAAGAGCAGAATTTGGTCTCCTTGCTATAGCACTGAATTACATTCATTTCAAGGCATTCTCAATTGCACACTTCATGAAATCTCTTTTCTAGCACTACCAAGAATTTCTAGGGTTTAAAGCATTCACTTTCTCAGATATGCCTTAAGGAAAAGCCAGTGGCCTACAGGACTCCTGCCAGCACTAAGGAAGATCATACTGACATTCCCAAGGGAGACTACATCGCTGCTGCAACAGTCGCCACATCGCTGGATAATTACTGGGAGGAGAGTCCTTGAAAAGATACCCATGAATGTAATTCTTCTAGCAAGGCTGTACCCTCAGAAAGTTCCTTACAGCTTCCCAGGGTTTGGGTGGGATGCATCTCACTTAACTGTAGATGTCTACCGTGTAGACACTGTCATTTGGATCTGTCTCTCCAGGCTTACAGATGGTAGAGAGGGACGGGTGCTTTGCAGTGTAATTTAGGTGCTTCTAGTTTTGTTTCCACTTCAAGCCGGAAGAAATCTTTCCTGGGTGATTCACTGACTCCTCTTCAGCCTCTCTTCTCCCACTTTAAAGGGAGCCTGGATGATACGGAAAAAAGTACGTGCTTCCAATCTGCCAACTTAGATGAGACAGATCCCAAACTTACTGTTGGCTATAACTTAAATTTTGCCAGCACGTTTAAGCACCCAGCAGTTGCTTTCCTTTCTGCCACACTCCTAATGAGAATTCAGGAGCTTTCTCTGCCACACCTGAACCCTAGAGAGCCACCTTCTGTTCTCTAGCATCACTGCTAACAATACATCCTATTCCAGTTTTCTTCATTAATGCTTCTACCTTTATGTCCTGTTGTTATTTAAAGCTCTAAGCAAACTTGCCAATACTGATCCAATATTAGATAATAACGACACCACATAAGCCAATACCACGATAATGATACTATAAGAATGATAGCAATACTCCCATAATAACTAATAATGAAACAATTGTCTTCCAAAAAAGGATGCAGGATTTAACCTCTCTATCCCAGCCCACTGCTTCACAGCCTCCCCCTTCACTACAAGCCGTCTCAAAACCAGAGAGAACACACATCAGCAGGAGGAGCAGCTTTGATTGACCAAGGAAGGTACATGCTTGCCTTTGTGTAATGAAACTTTCTTCATTTCTTTGAGTAGGATGAATGTGGGGGCACCATCTAGTCATAAAACCTGCTGGATTTTATTAGTGCAACCCCAGGTATATTTCAGAAAACCCATCTGAGGAGTATTTCAATACAGTATATCAATTTTTCACTTAATCACTACAATACAATTGCAAATAAGCACCACTGTATGTAAGTGCAGTAAGCATATACAAGTTCAGTACCTGTTCAGCAATAAAATAGCAAGCTCATTTCTGTAATTTACTAAAACTCCCTTGTTTATCTTACAAGTAACTTTCAGGATTTAAAAAATAACAATACTAAAAGTGCATTGATTTTTCACTGGTTTGGCTGCTAGCATGCTTTTGGTATTTCTCCTTGATCAGGAAAATATGATAAAAGCGATGGTCAGTTCCAATATAATTTAAAGCCGCTTCTGGGGAACTTCCCTTGCAGATCTCACAGGCTAGCAGACTGCACTGAAGTCATGATTGTTCACGTGCTTTACTAGTGTATTTGATTTTCTAAATGAGAAAAAAGAACAAAACTAAAATTGCTATGCAACCAAGTGTAACCTGAGAGCAACATCAAACTGCTCACCACCAGCAAAGGCACAAAACCCAACTGACTGCACGTTCAGTTGACAGCAGATTTCCTCCTCCCTGGAGCAGACACGAATCCGCCAGTGAAACTACAAAATCCGTCGCTGTCTCTGCCAACAATTCCTGGGCCTACTGAAACAGGACTGCCCCCAAAGAAAGCTCGTGAACTGGTCCCTGCACCCATCCGTGCGCCGAGATGGCATCAGAGCACCACAACATAACCTTTGTGGCCTAAGTCAGACTGAAAAAAGCGTTTTTTTCTGGACGTTGCCATATCCAGGGCAGTCAAATGACATTACTGATGGATCCTTCTGTGTCTCCAGGACAAATCAGGGAAAGGAGCAGGTGAGGACCGTTGCAAGCGTCCATGAAGTGCCTCTGATCTGCTGTATCTCAGTTAAGAAGCAAGGTCAAGGATTCCATGCACAAGAGTACAGGAGCACACTGACACCCTGGCACTGACTCAAACCCTTGCCTTCAGCACAGGCTGGTGCCTGCAGCCTGCCCTGCTGCCAACCACGAGCCATCTGCCCTGCTGCTGACCACTGCCTCCCTGCTTCTGCACAAACAGATGAATGCAGCAGGAAGTTTGGCTGGCTGTCACGTGCAGGCAACCACGTGTCTGAACCACAGCCTCAGCGACTGAGCATCAACCTCTACCTGTTCAGGCTGCCTCTCCAGCTGGCACGAGCCCTCTCCCATTTTCTTTGGGCTTTGCAGCACCAGGCAATGAAGCTTTTAAATGCCTGCAATCCTGAACACTAATCCCAAGGCCCCAGCCCTGTTTCAAGCATAATCCTGGGAACCCCAGTTTCTCAGAGCTCACTGTAGCATATTTGCTTCTGTTGTTATGGGACCTGTTGTGGTTTGGTTGTATCTGCAGAGACTGTATCTTGGAGCAGTGTGCTAGGGCCAGAGATTGGGTTTAGAACAGACAAGTCACAGACAAGGCCAGAGGGGCTGGAACTTCTAGGAGAGGTTTTGTCTTCATCTAGCGTTGGTTCACAAAAAAATGGCAACTTATTACTGCTGCCTATTTCTGCTGTAATTGAAGTAGCAGAATAGTGCACAATAGATTTATAGACTCAATCTCTTATAGGATCATCTAGGTGTCTACATAATGTTTCATAATAAAAGTTTTGTCTTTGTCACAAGATGAGAAGCCAGGTACTCAGAATGCCCACACAAAGAGAGTGCTGCTAAGGCGAGAGTCAAGCTCTTGAATAGTTAGGAGATGCCAGAATTAGAAGTAGCAGTTGCAAATCTGACCTGGTGAGTGCCAGTACTGCAACAGTTTTTAGCCACATCATCACCATGCCATCTTTCCCTCACATGACTCCTGCCACAAATATACATGTAAATCCTGTTTATTGTTAGGGGGCTTAATAGCGATATGCCATGTCTCGTCACATTATTACAACTTTGCAAGCCTTTACATATGATACTTGACAACACCGGCTCTGCTAAATGCCGTTCCTGAGATTACTTGCATGGTTCTAGAATAGGTATCTGTAGCAGTGCTATGGGCCAAAGCCTGACAAGCCTCAACTTTATTCAAATAGGTGTTTTTAGCAGTGCAGGACAGACCAAGCATTGCATTTCACCTACGCAAAAGAGTAGGATTAGCCCCATTCATTTAGTTCAAGCCAAAAAAGGTTTCACCTGAGGTTTTCCGAGCTGAATTCTGATTCCAGGAAACGAAGAAACTGGTCTCGGCCTACTGGGTCCTTCAGCACCTCGTCCATGGAGAAACCCCATCTTTTCACGCGCTGCTGACTAGGTTCTTTGCTGTTTGCAGAAAGAAGGGAAAAAAACAGATGGAATGTGCATTTCTGCCTGCTGTCTGAGCAGCTGCTGCTGTTTCTGCTAAGTAGCAAAGGGAGGAAGATTATCAGACATGGAGATGGTGTTTTTTTTCTCAAGATTTTGCAGAAATCCAAGTTCACAAATAACATACAAAAAGAAGCTACAAAGACCAGGGTCATCAATAGAGCAGCTGTACTATCTGGGTGCTACGTACAGGACAAAATGAGAAAGACAGTGAATGGCAGGATTTTCAGGTATTTCTGGTAGGTATCATGTAAAGAACAGTATACCATATGTGAACAATCATTCATTATGCACTTCTTATATATCTCCCCAAATGTACCTCGGGAATTTCTTATATGTCAAGACGGAAATTTGAAAGCACTGTTCCCTGGGCCGCTGGTGGGCTCCACAGCATCTCCTTGTGTCCCATAGGGTGCTGGCTGGTCACTTGGAACAGGCTTCAGACTTTCAGTTCCACATTTGCATTAAAAGAGCAGTTTCACTAAGAAGCAGTGCAGACAAGATTTCTAAAAATGATCATGGTTTTTGGTCTTTTATTTTTCAGTGCCTCTGATTTTTGGATGCCTAAGTCTTGGCAGACTAAAAAGCATCTTCCTTCTCCCCTCCATGATAATCAGACTCTTATTTTGTGTCTCAGCTGGGACGCTGAGATGCAAAGGCACTGAAAATCACTAACAACCTTTTTCTCCTAAATTATTTCTTAACACAACCCCACTTACGTAAGCTGCTGTTTGAATTGCCAGACATGCTGCAGAGATGCCTACGGGGAGAGGCAGTGCCTAGGAGTCACAACGAGGATCCTACAAGACAGCCAGCATTACAGCGTAATCTGGGCTCACAAAGTGAAAGCTTCTGGTGTGATGGCGTCATACTACGAGACAACCATTAAAATACAGCTCAGCTGCTCACATCTGTGACAGCAGAGCCATTGTTAACAGTACATATCTATTAAACTACACGTCTTGTCATGTCCACAGTGATTCCTAATCCTGGAGCCTTAGGGGACAGTGGCGATCTGTGCCGAAGACAAACAAGCCAAAGGGGTAAATAAAATGCCCGCTTTGATTTCCTCTTGTTGTAAAGACTAAGCAAAATGGACAGGCACATCCTCTCTCGAGGCGCAGAGCACTCAGGACGGCTCGTCCTGCGCCGACCCAGGAGCCAGCAGCGCTGCAGCCAAGGGCGCAGAGGCCAGCCCACCTGTTACGTGAGCCAGCCTGGGCACGGGGACGCGAGAGCCGCGTTCGTGCAGAGCTATGCACGAGCTGAGCTCGGGGAATTTCCTGCTGAACCCAGAGATCTGTAGCTGCTCTTCTTGCCACACACAATGTTCTAGCATGAACGAAAAGGCCAAAGTGCTGTCTGAAAGTACAGGCTTTCTGTGGCATTTCCCGAGTCCTGAGTGCTGTGAAGGATGGACTGCAGTGGCACAAGGCTATCTGTACTCAGCACCTGGCCTTACCACCAGAAGCGAAAGACTGTTTTCCTGAGCAAGGGCTCTGCTCTCCTAACTGAGGAAACAGCTTTGCAGGCAAGACGAGGGCTACTGCAGCTCTCGGGAATCATTTAATTATTCATGCAAGTTGCAACTAGATGCAGATGCAGTGAGTTCTCTTACAATAGAGAATAAAATGGAAATACAGAGCTGTTTGTTCTTCCATCTCCCAACAATACAACTTTTTCTATTTCATTGGCAGGAGAATCACCTTCTTTAACTCTGAAATCATAGCAGAAGCCAAGCATATATTTTAAATTTTTACAAGGGCCATGACAGCAGGCTAACTGCACTCTTCAGGGACACAGACATCTTTTCTGGGATTTGCAGCTACCTCAATAGATGCAGAAATAAAGGAAGCCTGGATAACCTTGTGGGTGGGGGTTCCTCCAGACAAGTATTTTGCAGGGGCTGTATCTAGTTCTAGCCCTGCTAGGGAGGATGGAGAAACGAGAGAAACTGACTGAAAAGAAAATTCAAAATATTGAAATTATGTGAAGAGGGGCAGAGATTAGGGAACTAATGGATTTCTGTGACTACCAGAGAAGCAGGTGAAAACATCTTTCACATCCCAGACCACATGGGTTTTAAACAGCGAAATAACTAGTCCTTTTCCTGGAACACTGATTCATTATAAATTGGCTTTCTTAGGCTGATAGTATCTTAAACTTTACATTATTATTCAAGAAAATATAGGATTAGAACCGCCATTCTCATTTCAAAGATTTGCTAAAGCGAATTCCCAGCTCAGATTTGGTGCTGAACAGCAGCTAAACACTAGGAGAAGCTGCTGAGCACTTACAGCAGCTGGCCACAGGATGTGAGTTAGTAGTGAATGCGACACGTGGCATAGCGATTTCATTCAAAGCTGCTGCGATCGCTGCTAGGCAGGCAGGACAATTCTAGCCCCACTATGAAGGCTGTGCATAGCCTGTGATGGCAAGAGATGTAGACACTGGCCAGGCTTCCCTTGCACCAGCATCACATGGACAGAAGACAATCTGAATTGCAGCGCTGTGATTTTATTTCTTTTGAGAAACTGAGGTGCAAGGCATTGGAGGTCCTACAGTCATTCCTCCTCCTTTTCAGCTATTAGATACCATAACAGACACAAGCCAGCTTGTTCACTAATAGGTGAGGCCCAAACTCACTTTGTCAATATGTTATAACCTTGACCTGCCAAGTCTCACACATTTTATGTGAGCTACACTCCTCTGGCTCCTGTGCCAATTCCACCTCCACACAGTGCGAATGGCCACTGCCCTGTAACCCATCCTATTCTGCCAGCAGCACCTTTTATGGGATCCCAGGACAGAAGCATGGCTGGAGCACTGCAGCTGGGGGAGGACCAGAGAGCAGGCTCTCAAGGGTCAGAGATGTGCTGGAACAAGTATCTCTTAGCAGTATCCTCTATCTGTGGACCCTTAGACCTAAGTCTGTGCATGCTCTTGACATGCATGAGAACATCCGTCACCTGACTTACACAGTACCACACATCAAGTCTTATGGAAATGGAAGGGCTGAATAATTCACAGAAGAAGTAATAAAGCATAAGCTCCTGTTTAAACTTCACTTATGTACTTGTATTTTGTAAAGATAAAGACATCCAACTTCCTATCCAAACAGGGAAGCGGGAAGAGCGCACAAACAAAACAGCAAGACAACTCTAACACTACTTAACACTGCCAATTCTTACCTCATTTCAATGTCCCACAATGTTGCATCATCACTTATCCAGGGATTGGAAGGCTCAGCAGGAGTTATAAAAGGGTCATATTCCACATACTGCTCTGTGTATGCTATTAAACTGACAGATATAAATAAGGGAAAAAAAAAAAAAAGAAAGAATGAATAAGGGCCTGACTGCTCAGTCACATGTCAGAAAGGTACAGCTTTTCTTTTTTTTTGTGCGTGCTTCTTTTTACTTCTGTAGGGATCAGTCAGTTTCTCAGCAACCACAGGAGTCTCTTTTCCCAGGGATGGTGCACGCAAGGAGTTCTCTGCAAACACCCACCAGCTCATGGCAGTATTGTCCTCAAGCTCATCTCCATCGAGCTGCCCACAAAAAGCCCGATGAGGCAACAACTGGATTGCTATGGTAGGACTTCCCCCAGAGAGCCACGAGATAACTGTGAAGCATGTGTCCTCTTCTTCATTTGTTGCACATTGCTATTGCCTCTTGCCCTTCTGTTTTTCACAGACTTTTGCACCCACTTAACTTTATGCATTATGAGTAACTCGTCTAAATAGGGTCATGCGCTGTAGCTAAGAATACACTTCAGTCTTTGGAGGATCGCAGTTCCGAGCATCAAAGCTTCAGGCTACAGATCATTTTTTTGTGACACTGGTATACTGTTTAGTCTAATGGCACCATTGTAAAATAATTCAACAGTAGTTTATAATAATTAACTTAGAATGTAGCAAATTATATGCATGTTGGAAAAACACCTGGCCTTTATACTAGCTTGCTCCATGACGAGACAGATAAGACAGCCTCTAAATCCTCACTAAGATGAGATTCAAAGAGGTTCCTGGGAAAAGGACTGCGTCTGCTTGCATAAGCGATTCAGGAGTTCCACTGGGATTAGGGCTCGGGGCACAGTTTTACAAAAGACAGACAGCATGTACGAAATAAATCACAAGAAATTTGTCCTAGTCTATATTGGAAATACTCTAGGCACTTTTTAATTCTTTTGCCTAGGTCTGCCAAGTCATTAACTAAGTTAATTGAGTCTCATCACACTGAACAATTCATCTACTTGCACTGTGACTGTCCACGTTAAACTTCACCTCTAGTCTTCCACACCTCAGAAAAGCAGCAGAATGAAAAGATCCTGTGAAACAAAGGGTCACAAAAGGCAGAAAGTTTCCCTGACCTGCTCTACAGTAATTATTTCTTTTTGTTTGTCCTAGCTCTGATCATGAGGTATTAAAATCACACACTTTTGTAACCACAGCAGGTTCCCATTTCCCCTCAGGGCACTCATGGCTGTCTCATCTCATTTCATTAATTACATTTCAAGACTGCTGTGGGTCAAGGGTTGGAGGATGGAGCAACGTCCAATTTCAGAGAGCAGTACCAATCCCTGAGACATCAACGAGAGAAAGAGCTGGTTAAAAAAAAACACCACAAAAAGGATCAATCAAGAGATATCTACTGTGAAACTTGAATTGTTCCTAATAAAATAATGAGAAGGCATCAGAGGTTCTAGCACAAGTACTAGCAAAAATAAAAGCAGAAAAAACTAAATTAAATGAAACAAGGGGGAATTGCTAAGCACATTTTGCTGATTCAGTATAATGACAGCAGCGGAATCGTTGTGTCATCGTCTAAAGGAGGGTACAGGCGGGGGACTCCTAAGGGAAAGCATTTCTGTCAAAATGCAAACCTGGACTTTTCGCCTTTCACGTGATGCACTGTAATTCTGGTAGAGGAGGTGGTGGGACGAGTTCACTGACGGGTGCAGAGCTTGCCTTGAGAGCCCCACTGTCTCACAGTCAGGGGGACCTGCTGAGCCTTCACAGTAACTCTGAGGAGCTGAGAGGACAGCACAGATTTTCATCTAGGGAGTTGAGATTGCTTCTGGTAGGAAGACACTCAAGTTTTCCCCAGCCATTTCTGTGATGCCGCATGTACTGGGATTGCACCAACACTGCACAACGCAGTCAGGGAAGACAGTAGGTAGAATATATTGATAGGTTTGCTCAATAGTTCTCAAATCTCATTACCAAATCCTAAACCTGACAGTGTGCAGGTCCCAAGTCGGGAGAGAGGATGTGGAAGAAAGGAGGAGAAAACCATTTCCAAGGTGCCTGGAGCAGCTGAGGGATGCCTGCTGCCACAGTTGGTGCAGCTCTACTCCAGGAAGTTGAACAGTGAGGAACGGGAAGCAAATCTGTAGTAGTGGGCATGGGGTATGGGAGCTGGGGATAATCTTTTGAGAGCCTTTCCATTCCTCTTCTGCTGGACAAGGGCTATCCCACAGAACAACATGCATTCATGGAAAATGTATCTGATTGGTCTATCACTATTAAAATAATCTATATCCTATTCCTATTACAGATGAGACAGCAGCTTGTTTACCCCACCACCCCCTGCCTTATTTGCTCCTTGTTGCTTCCCTCATCCTGCCTGAAACTGCCTTTGTGCCGTACTGAAAAAATGGCAGGCGGTGCCGCTGTCAGGCTTGTCTGTCGAAAGGAGTGTGCCCAGAAGTCATCTCCTGCATCCTGATCTGTCACGCTGTCACTTAAACTAGTCCCGAAAGCGGGGCCCAGCCTGAAAAGTGACTTGCTAATAACAGCACCTCCTAACATAGCAGATTTGTTCCTGGCATTTCTATTCAGTGCTTTACATCGGGCTTTCAGGTCACACATGTTTTCATTTCAGGCAATCGTTCCACTTGGGTCATCCACATTCACCCCCGCCCACCTGTCCCCACCTCTGCCAAGGCACTGGGCTCATCAGCCCCTCTACTTCCCTCCCGCCCGCCCTGCGACCCTCCGCACCCAGGCTGCGCTTCCCACCACTCTCCACACCCAGCCCTGGGACCCTCCAGCAAATCTGCCACCCAAAGTCATCACACAACCGAACACTTCTTCACAAGATATAAATGTCACCACCACGATTTTCGTTCTTTATAATTTCAAAATGAAACTTTCAAAACAGGAGAAGAGAACTTTTTGATTGTTCTCATTTTATTTACTTTTCTCCTGGTTATCAATTTGAACGGGTTTTGATAGCGACATTTTCTTTGCCAATTTGGGACCAATTGAAAAAAAAAAAAAGCCCAAAGTCCTTTCAAACCAGGAAAATTTTCCATCCAGTTTTACCAAAAAGTGATAGGGGTTTTTGGGCGTTGATAATGTTACATTTATAATGACAGTAGCTCCTTATGAACTTGAACAACAGGTGTGTTATGTGGACAGGATTCAATGTTCACAAGTGAATGAGTTTTACTGAGCCTATCTTACTTCATAAGTACCTACCTAGAAAAAATTCATGCAAAACAGATCTTCTTGCTTGTAATACCACCCTGGAAATTATTACTGTCTCAGTATATTAATGTAATTGTAAGTAAATTCAGTGCAAAATGACATTTTTTTGGCAAAGCACAAAATGTATCTTCTTAATAAAAAGAACCAGAAAGCCCCAAACTTAACATGAATGTGCTAATTTCAATCGTACAATATAGCGTATGCAGGATTTCAGGGAGCCTCTGAATACTTCTATTTAATTAGATAAATTTTAATTTTAATTGTTAAGCTTTATGAGCCAATAGGAACTTACTTTGGGGGTCTCGCCATTTAATTTGCCTAGTGTAGCACACACATGCTAATTCCAGGTGCAGGCACTGCAAAGAACATTTTGAAGGATAATCTCTTTTTAATTTGCTTAAATAAAAATTCCTCTATTATTTCCCTAAAAGGCACCAGCCCTTATCATGTCCCCTCATGTTCAACACAGTTTTGCTCTAAAAGTGATGTTACTGAAGAACATGCAGATTCCTGCATTTGTCGCAGTGATTCCCTTGCAAATACACATAACTTACGAGTATCTAAGTAAAGGAGCTGTCATTCTTAATTAAATTTGAGCTTGTTCTTTCCTACCAAAACTAAAATTTCTGCAAGCCAAATTGTGCCTTGGTTTGCCTCTATGAGAAATCCACCTCTTAAAACACTACATTGAGTGGTCCAGGTACAAGCCCAGTACTTACCATAGGGTTTCACGCACATGTAGGTGGGAGCAGAAACTGGCCCTACAACCCCAGTATGAACACAGAGATGAACACCACATGCAACAAGATGCAAACGCAGCTCTTTCCCCAGAGCTGTGCCAGAATAGCACGAGATGAGCACTGAGAGTTCATCCACAAAAAGGGTATTTTCAAACTGAAACAGGAATGACTTTGCTAGAAAGAAACCCTAGGGTTGTGAAGGAGTGGGAAACAGGAGCACTGCAAGGGTTCTTTCATTTGTGAAAAATATTTCTTTTGCTTTTACAGTACGACAGCATCCTCATTTTTCACCTAATTTTTCTCAGGAGCAGAAGAGCGAATGCAGAAGTGTCAGCGGTCAGCAGACAGGCAGCACGGCCGGTCAAGAAGAGGGAAGGATTGATGCACAGAAAGCAGACCAGCCTTTGTGCATTCCTGTCCGCTCTCCGTTTCTGGAAATGCCAAACTGGAGATAAGCAAACAGTGGGAATTCATGCAAACGGGGGCACTCACCTTTCTGCTACTTTGGACATCTTTAAACAATGTCTCTCTATCTGCACGTTCAAAAAAGTTATCTGAGGAGAGAGATGACAAGGACATTAGCAATCTGCGAGCTCTACAGCATCCATTGATCATATCCCAACACACTATTGATTTCTCTTTCCAAACAGCTTAAAATTAACTCAGAAGGAAATGGGACCCTTCCCTAGGTATTAGAAGCAGCTTATTAACTGCTTCCAACAGGAGTCTCCGTTTCCCATGGCAAAGCCCCAGGGGAAGCTTCAGAAGACATAATTAAAAGTAGGACAGGCACATACTTGGGGCTGAGGTTCCTAGACTGTTCAGGGTGCAATATGATCCCCTTTTTACACCACACTCCTCTCATTTCTCTAGCTGACTGGCATCACAAGACCAATAATGGTTTTACAGCACATTTGTAATATGCTATGATCTAGTTCTTCACAGTTCTCTGCAGACTATGATGGAAAAAGCTCAAGAAATTTAGTGTTCAAGGTCAGTGCAGAAGACTACCCTAAAACTGGCTGCCTAAGAAACACGTTTAGAGTTGCCTTTACTAAAATGCTGACCTAGCAATTCCTTGCCTGTACTTCAGTGAGTGCTGCTTATTGCAGGAAAGTAATTTCAAGGGAGAGCTCCCCGTGCCAGGGGAAGGATGTGCGAGTTGGCTGGCCATTCCTTCGAGTGATTGTGCAAATAAAAGCTCTGACTGTACAGTCTAACAGTCATGCACTGAACGATGCCTTCCCTCGCCACTCATCAGCAGCCTGTGCTGCAGTATGCTGGCTTCTTCCCTAGCCTTTGTCATTGCCCACTTTTCAGACATCCTCGCTGAACTGGAAATTAATCTGTCTACTGGTCCACAGACAGAACAATAGTAGATTCAAAGGTCAGTATTACCCATAATACTTATAATCATACAACTGAACTGCTCAATGAATATACATCTATCTATCTATCTATCTATCTCTTTAAATACTTACTACTTTACATAAAGTATGTCAGGATCAAGGACAGGTAAAGCATGCAATGGGTTTTGCTGATATCTCAATAACAATGTGATTTTTTTTTTTTTTTTTTTTTTTTTTCCCCCCAAA